>Ga0181528_10000038_pt1 | contig 132585 bp, 118 predicted proteins | sample PEATcosm2014_Bin_47_FD_119742 | JGI IMG/M metagenome (GOLD analysis project Ga0181528, IMG submission 119742) | Peatland microbial communities from MTU Mesocosm Facility, Houghton, MI, USA - PEATcosm2014_Bin10_10_metaG | ecosystem: Environmental > Terrestrial > Soil > Wetlands > Peat | place... | reverse complement strand
GGGCTATTCCTACACCGACGGGCAGATCTAGTCGATCAAGTTGTGGGTCAAGGCGTAGCGGGTAAGTTCGGCGTTGCTCTTCATCTGCATCTTCTCCATGATGCGAGCTCGATAGCTGCTGATGGTTTTCACGCTGACGTGGAGGCGTTCGCCAATTTCGGTCAAAGCGGTCCCAGAGGCGATCATCTTCATCACTTCGTGTTCCCGATCCGAGAGCAACTCATGCAAGGGTTTGTCGACGGATTCGTCCAAGTTGGCAACCAGCTTCTCTGCGAGGCTTGCACTTACGTAGCGGCCGCCATTGAGTATCTTCTTTGACGCCAGCGCCAGCTCTTCGGCGGCGCTCTCTTTGTTTATGTAGGCGGCCGCGCCAGCCCGCAAACAGCGCACTGCGTACTGGTCCTCCGGTTGGCAACTCAGTATGATCACGGGCAACCGCGGGTACGTGTGTTTTACATCCCGCAACACATCCATCCCGCTACGCCCCGGCATGTTGATATCAAGCACCAGCATGGATATTTGGGATTTGCCAAGGTGGCTAAGCACCTCATCGCCGTTGCCGACTTCGGAGAAGTCTGCCTCGGGAAGTGCGTCAGCCAGGATCTCTTTGAGGCCACGCCGCACGACGGCATGATCGTCCGCGATCAGTATGTGCATGCTTGCTGCCTCTCAGCACCTGGAGTGTCCACAGGGACGCGAACGGTGACTTTTGTGCCTTTACCAGGTGAACTGGAGATTTGTACCTCGCCGCCACAAAACTGCGCTCGTTCTTTCATGCCTAAAAGCCCTAAAGACCCGAGAGAGTTCAACAGGTCGGACTCGCAGAAGCCTATTCCGTCGTCCTGCACGACAAGAACTATATTCTCGTCTTCCTGGCACAAGGATACGCTCACCGACTTTGCTTGCGCATGCCTGACCACGTTTGTGAGGCATTCCTGGAAGATTCGGAACGCCGCCGTAGCCCGGTCACCGTCCATGTGCAAATCGACAGGGGGCACAGAAACCTGGCAGAGAACATCATTGCGGGAAGCAAACTCGCTGGCCTGCCACTCGATGGCCGCTGCAAGTCCAAGGTCATCCAAAACTCCAGGACGTAACCCACTGCATATCACGCGTACCGATTTGACGCCATCGTTGATCGACTGAATCGACTCTGTGAGGCGGGCGAGCACTGCAACTTCCGACGCAGGCAGATGACGCATCACCCATGTCAAATCCATTTTGATCGCGGTCAGAATCTGCCCGATCTGATCGTGCAGGTCACGAGCGACCTTCTTTCGATCCTCTTCGCGTGCCACCTGTAGGCGTTCCGCCAATGCCCGTAGTTGTTCTCTTTGCAAGACGATGCGCTCGTGGTCGCGAAGCCGCTGATTGAGCCGCTTCTGCTCCGCCTCGATCTGCTTGCGCGCGGTGTTGTCGGTGCCGATCAGCAGATAGCCGATGATGCCGTCCTGCGCGTCGCGTAGTGCCGTGACCGACACAACCGCCGGGAAGCGGCTACCATCCTTGCGGATATAGGTGAGTTCATAGATGTCTTCGATCCCGCGTGAGGCCTTGAACACCAAGGCCTCGAAGCCCGGGGTGATCTTGGTTCCAAGCTCGACGCTTAATTCCTCGGCGCGTGCGATCACTTCCTGAGGATCGGAAATGTCAGCTGGCGTGATCGTGTTCATCACCTCGGCGGCCGCGTAGCCCAGCATCCTCTCCGCGCCAACGTTGAAGATCTGAATGACACCCTTTGCGTCCGTGGCGATACTTGAGAAGTTGGCGCTGTTGAAAATTGCGCTCTGCAGCGCCCCCGCCTTGAGCGTAGCCGTCCAGCGCTCTTCGCTCTGCAACAACTTGGTGCCCAATCGCTCAATGTGGTATCGGGTGAACAAGGTGATGAAAACGGCACATCCCAAGCCAAGGCCGATGCAGCTTGTCGCCATCAGAGTCCACTGGCGATGAGCGGCTTGAATGCGCTGCATGCGCAGTGCGGTCTCGACATCCTGGAACTCTGAGATATGTTCTCGAAGGGCGTCCATTCCGCGTTTCCCTTGAAGGCTCTCATAGAAAGCGCCGTCGGCTTGTCCATCTCGGCGGAGGTCTATCACCTTGTCGGTGTACGCCACCCAACTCATATAACCGGCGCGAACGGCCCTCAACCGCTCCTTTTGCGGGGGATTGTCATCCACCAGCTTATATAGGGATTGGTATTCGGAATCGAATCTCTTTTTCCCCTCGATGTAAGGCTGAAGGAGGGTCTCGTCGCCTGTTGCCAAATATCCCCGCATGCCGGTCTCTACGTTTACCAGCAGTTTCAGCAGGCTCCCTGACTGATCGAGCACATGATCGGTGTGATCAACCGATTGCAGAGACCGGTTCAAGTCAAAGGATTGCCACAGAAGCAGTGCCGCAAGAGCTGCCGTGGCGAGCATCGGAATCACAATCACTCGACGGAGCAATGATTTGAGTTTCGAGTATTCCATCGGTCACTCCTTGGCTTAGCGAAGTTCCAACACTCTGATCAGCAGTCTGTCTTGAGGCACGGTGGAATCACTAACTCGTCAGGCAGCTAAATGGAATCGAAGAAACAATCAATCAGATTAGCTTCCATGAGGACGCTGCGGGAGAGCGTGTACTTGAGGAAGTGCTCGGCGAACTCCGGATCATCGTGAATCAGATCCGTCATCGCCTGTCTTTCGATACGCACAACCGTACTCGGCAGTAGCGCGCTCGCCGTGGCGAGGCGGACTGTCTGACCGACCAGACAGCATTCGCCCACGAAGCTGCCCTCTTGAAGAAAGCTGGTAACCGCCTGCTCTCCCTCAGCCGACCTGACACTGAGTTGTACCGCGCCGCGCTGTACGTAAAACACCGCGTCCGCCAGCTCTCCCTGCGAAAAAATCAGTTCACCGATCAAGTATTCGTGGTGAGGCTCGGTGCCTAGGAGCTTTGCAAACCAATTGCCGGGGTCGAGTGGGTGTGCCTTCACCCGGGCATGATCTGAATTGGTATTGGCGGTTGGAAACGTCTTCTCAGCGGACGAATCAGAGAGCGCACACGCGAAGCGAGGAGCATCTTGCACCTTCACCGCTAACGCTGCGCCGTGGTTGTGAACATCCATGGAAACCTCTCACGCGACTTTGCGCATTTTGAAAGCCGTGCTGCGTAACTGTAAACTCCCGGTCGTTTAGAAGATGGTCGATGCAGACCAGTTAAAGTTGGCGGGTTCATGTATGATGCTAGGCTTCATTTATCGCCCGCATACTGCTCCGGCCGCGAGTGCGAGATGGTTGACGTCCCGTCGGACTCCTATTGCGCATCCCGACGATCTAACCCAGTCCCCTGGATCGTCTGCGCGGCACTGATTGAGCAGTATTGACCATTCATGCACGCAACCAGAGGCTATAACGAAGCGTAGGTAAGCTGCGCAGCCTGAAGGAATGAAATCATGCCCCTGATCCAACTTGTAGAAATTCTGATTGTTGTAGGTGTCGTCCTGTGGCTGGTGAATCGCTTCATTCCAATGCAGCGAACAATCAAGTCTATCCTCAATGCCGTTGTAGTCATTTGTGTTGTGTTATGGCTACTAAATGTCTCCGGGCTCCTTCGTTCCTTTGCCGGAATTCGGGTCGGAAAATAAGCAGTATGGCGAACCAATAACAGAGCACAACAGATGTTTGCATGAGGAAACACAAATGAAATCGATAGGAATCACCAGCGCGTGTGCTTTGGCCCTGCTTTTGGCGACTACAATACCTGCGCAGACGCAGGAACAGCATGAGCAGGAACAGAAAGAGCGGCCCACCCAGCAGGAAGAGAAAAAAGCGCAACCGGAGAAGTCCGCCAAGCCTGAGCAGAAGCCCGCCGCTGAACAACAGAAGAACGCTAAGCCGGAAACGAGACAACAACAAAATAACAACGCGAAAAGCGAAGAGAAGCAAGCGCCACAACATGCCGTTCAGGCCCAGCCGGCCAAGCAGGCACAGAAAGGCCGCGGTGGCCGCATTCCCGACGACCGCTTCAAGGCAAGTTTCGGACAGCAGCACAAGTTTCATGTCAGTCAGGCTGACTACGGCCGGGACCGCCACTTCCAATACGGCGGTTACTCGTTCGGCTTCGTGGATGCGTGGCCGAGCAACTGGCTTTACACACAAGATGTTTATGTCATCGAAATTGACGGAGTGTATTACCTTTGCAACGCGATGTACCCGGGCGTGAACATTACGCTTAGTGTCGTGCTATAGCGTCCCCTTACTGGGATCTCCGTGCGGAACAGCTGCGGGCCACCATCAGCGGCGTGAGCCCCTATCGTCCGGTCCCTGCTTGACTGTCAGGGAAGAAGAAGTGAACTTATGACACTTGTAAGTGTTTGCGCTCGTCTGTTACTCGCGGTCATTGTGCTCTCAGTGATTTACTTTTCGTGGCGAAGACCCCAGCGAAAGCTGGCGGCCTGTGCTGCACAAACGATGTGCCCCCATTGCGGGCGGATTACACCCCGCTCCGAGGCCGCCTGCCTGGAATGCGGAAAGGCACTAATAACCTGAGCGGCCATGCGATTGCATGTTGCAACTCTTCATGCGGCAACGTGCGGTGCCATGGTCACGCGGTCGCGGTCCATAGCCTCTCGCACAATTACCTCTGCTTCACTTCGTTCCGTTGCCGTCGGCGGAAACACCTGGATCATTCCCTTAAGATTTGGAAGCATGGCAGATGTGTCGTCGCTACTTACAACTAATTCCAGCGCACGAGCGAAGTCGACGGAGTGAAACGCGCTGCCGAAGCGTACGCCAGACACGTGAGCCCACAGGGGCCGCATCCATAATTCGCAGACAAGATTCCACTCGCCCCAAACTAGAGATTCCCAAATCTTTATGAAATCGAGTACGCCGTCGGCTCCGGTTTGATATTCAATGTGGATCAGGCCCGAAGCTGCTTGCGGCATCAATTCATTCCAGTTTGAGACCACTGTTGATTTCAAATTGCGTTCCAGCTGGGCAGCTTGCGTTGCCTGTAGGTCGGTGATCAGTGACATATTTTCTCCTGGTAACGCGCCTTGAGTTACAGATAGGGCAGATTCGAGAGGTCGCAAGCGTCTCACTTACGGACTATCGGATGCGGCACTCTTCTTTGCCTTCTGCTGCGAAGAACTTCGCAGTTCACAAACCGGATTGCACGGATGGACATCAGATAGATCCTCTGATACAACCGCCTGGGCGGTGCCAGGAACACTTCGTCCAATAGGGTTCTGAGTGGGTGAACCATGTCTGCTTTCATCTTGCGGATTTTCGGATCGGACTTTAAGAGGCTCAGTGGATGGCGCGAATAGCCGTTGCGGACTACTAGCCCTCGAAGAGGAAAGTCTGCAAGGCCTCATGTACGTGCAGGCGTCCGTTGTAATCGATGTATCCCCTAGCGCGAAACCGGTTCATAAAGAAACTAACCCTGGATCGGGTGGTTCCGACCATCTCTGCTAGCGTTTCCTGATCTATCTTTGGAACACCGGCCGCCATATCTGATTGGTTTCCGAAATCGGCCAGTATCAATAGCACGCGAGCCAGGCGCTTTTCACTCGAGTTGCAGACTTGATCGACAAGGTCTTCCTCGATTCTGCCAATGCGAAAAAGAAGATGTGAGGTGAAGAGTTTCGCAAACGCGGGCTCGTGTTGAAGAATGTGGATGATATCTGACCGTTTCACCCGAATTATGGTGGACTCCCGTATCGCGGTCGCGCTGGATGTACGCAAAGTGCGACTCGTCATGCAACTCTCGCCGAAGAAATCACCGCACCGCAGAATTGCGATGACCGCTTTCTTTCCGCTTTTGGATACGACCGTCAATTTTGCATTGCCGTCCTGGATGTAGAAGATGGCATCCGCTAGATCGCCCTGGTCAAAGATGGTCTGTCCGCTCTGGTATTGCTGACTTGTCGATTGCGCGCGGATGCTCTTGGACGAGCCGAGGTAACTGAATGCCAGTGAACCGTTATTGCGCATTGCTGACTCCTAGAATCAAAACGATTCTGTTTGAAGCTTGCTCCGCCCACTAGCTGCGATTGAAGGGGCACGTCCACCCCATCGCCACTTGCGAGTATTGCGTGACCGCAAGTCGAAAGCTGTATCGGATTGCTCAGCGCGTCCGAATACGCGGTGGGAGACTCCAGCCACGCTGGAAGGAATGTTCCCGTAGATCTGAGCTGCTCAATCCCTCGTCTCACGCTCATCGAAATGGGTGCCGCACAGCCGGCCGCCATTGCCTAAGCCTGGGATTAACGTGAGCACTATAGCTCAGACGCACCCACCGTGAATCGCTAAGGTTGGAGTACCTCGCCACGCTGCCAATGCGATGGAACGCAGAGAAACCGTGCAGGGGTAGAAAAACAGAGGTGTCACCTTGAAGAAAATTATGTTGTTTATTGCGTTAATCAGCCTGACCAGCCTTGGTTGGGCGCAGTCCCACCGTGAAAAGTCCGCCGATCGTCTGGATAATGCAGCCAAGGTGCTGCACGAGATCATGGAAGCGCCGGACAAGGGGATTCCTGAAGAAGTTCTGGAACATGCGAAATGCATAGCAGTTGTTCCGCACATGCTGAAGGGTGGCTTTGTGTTTGGCGCAGAAAATGGCCGCGGCGTCGCAACCTGCCGCACTGAACAGGGCTGGAGCGCGCCGGCGTTCTTCGCAATCACAGGGGGTAGCTGGGGTTTGCAGATCGGCGTCGAAGGTATTGACCTGGTCATGATCATCCAGAATGACAGAGGCATGCAGCGTTTATTGCAGAGCAAGTTTGAACTGGGAGCAGATGCCTCCGCGGCTGCCGGACCAGTTGGACGTCATGCCTCCGCTGATACGGATTGGAAGCTGAATACAGAAATTCTGACCTACTCACGTGCCAAGGGCGCGTTCGCTGGTCTTACGCTGAATGGCGCTTCGATTCGCCGCGACGATGATTCGATGGAAGCCGTCTATGGCCGTCATGCTTCAAGCCGCGCTGTATTGTCAGGGAAAGTGGCGCCGACAGAAATATCGGAGCGCTTCCTGAATGCGGTGAGGCACGCAAAAGCGCATGCCATTGCTGCAAACTAACTGATTCCGAACACGAGGCGTGTGCCCGGGACGAACCGAGTCCCGGTCGCACCGCCAAGTAGAGAGGCTTCCATATGCTGTGGACAATTTTCATCATCCTTCTGGTCTTGTGGCTCCTTGGTTTCAGCCTTCATGTCGCCGGCGGGTTGATCCATATTCTGCTGGTCGTGGCTGTAATTGTGCTGGTCGTGAATCTGCTCAGCGGACGCCGCTGAGCAGCGTAGCAGAGACAAGGAGAGTTCAATGGCGTCACAAGAGAATGCATCGTTGAGCGGAGCGTTACATGGGACCAAGCTGCGCACCCTGATGCTCGAGGGAAAACTCGCGACATCCCTTCGATCCCGGTTCAGCGCTTCGCTTCCCAGTCGGGTTGCGGTGATCGGAAACTATCTTCCACGCCAGTGTGGAATTGCTACGTTTACGACGGATCTATGTGACGCAATCGGTACGGAGTATGAGACGACGCAGTTGATGGTCGTTGCTGTGAATGATCCCGGAGCGAGTTACAGTTATCCACCCCGCGTACGTTTTGAGCTGATGGAGGGCGATCCGTCTTCCTATGACGCTGCCGCGGACTTTCTCAACTTCAGCAACGTTGACCTGGTCTGCCTGCAACATGAGTATGGAATTTTTGGTGGCGCTGCGGGAAGCCACATTCTGCGATTGTTGAGACGGCTCAAGATGCCGGTCGTCACCACGCTGCATACAGTTCTTCGTGAGCCGGATGCCACACAACGCATGGTGATGGATGAGATAGCCGCGCTCTCTGACCGCCTGATCGTGATGAGCGAACATTCATCAAAGCTTTTGCGGGAAGTATTTGGCGTGCCGGAGGAAAAGATCGACGTCATTCCTCACGGCGTGCCGGATCTGCCATTTGGTGATCCGAATTACTACAAGGATTCTTCAGGAACCGAAGGAAGGGCAGTGTTGCTCACCCTTGGGCTGCTTTCTCCAAATAAGGGAATCGAGCGCGTCATCGAGGCTCTTCCCCGCATCGTGGCCCAGCATCCAGAGGCCGTGTATATGGTTGTGGGCGCGACCCATCCCCACATCCGGCGACGTGAGGGAGATCAATACCGGTTGCAGCTTCAGGCACTAGCGCGAAAGCTTGGAGTTGAGCGCAATGTGATCTTCCACAATCGTTTTGTAAGCCCTGAGGAAATGGCGCAGTTCGTCGGTTCCGCTGACATCTACATCACTCCTTATAAATATGAGGCGCAGGCTGTCTCCGGCACCCTGGCGTATGCGCTTGGAGCGGGTAAGGCAATTATTTCAACTCCCTATTGGCACGCCGCTGAGTTGCTGGACGAAGGGCGCGGAGTGCTGGTACCGTTCGAAGATTCCAATGCGATTGCGACGGCGGCGATTGAACTGCTCGACAACGACGTGGCTCGCCACGCCATGCGCAAGCGCGCCTACCTGTACGCACGGGATACGGTCTGGAGCAAGGTTGCCGAATCTTACATGAGCGCATTTGTTCGCGCTCGCTCTGACCGAATGCAATTTCCCCGTATTGCGTTTTCGGATCTGAATGCGGAAAGAACGCTGGATAGGCTGCCATCCTTCAAGCTGGACCACCTATATCGGATGACCGACCACACCGGGCTTTTACAACACGCGGTATTCTCGGTTCCAAATTATGGCGAAGGATACGCGGCAGATGACAATGCCCGCGCGTTGATTGTGGCAGTGCTGATGGAAGAGCTAGGAATGACAGCGTTTTCTGAGTCGGCGAATCTTGCCTCGCGCTACATGGCATTTCTCTGGCATGCGTTTAACCCGGCCACAGGCCGGTTTAGAAATTTTCTGAATTACGAACGCCAGTGGCTTGAATCAGCGGGATCAGAAGACAGCCACGGTCGCTCGTTATGGGGGCTCGGAACGGTGCTGGGGCGCTCGAACTCCGCAGATCTGCGGGGCGCGGCAGGACGACTGTTCGAGTCGGCACTGCCTGCCATCCTTACCTTCAAAAGTCCGAGGGCGATGGCGTTTTCAGCGCTGGGCCTCCAGGAATACCTTAACGGATTTCCTGGGGACAGAGCCGCTATGCAGACGATGGACGAACTCTCGCACCGTTTGCTCGATATCTATGCGTCCAACCAGACGACTGAATGGCGCTGGTTTGAAGACGTTCTTGCCTACTCGAACGCACGCCTGCCTCAGGCTCTGATTGCGTGTGCCGCACGTACGTCTGACAAAGCGATGCTTGCAGCCGGCCTTGAATCCCTGGACTGGATCGTGACGATGCAGCGCTGCGAGACCAAAGGGCACTTCGTCCCGATTGGTTCGCAAGGTTTTCACCGTAAGGGCGGCGACAGGGCTCGTTTTGACCAGCAACCCGTCGAGGCAGGGGCAACAGTTTCAGCGTGTTTGCAGGCATTCCGTGCCACCGCGGATAGCCGCTGGCTCAAAGATGCATGGTCAGCCTTCAATTGGTTTCTGGGCGACAATGATCTGCAGATTGTTCTGTACGACTCCAGTACGGGTGGTTGTCGCGATGGATTGCATCCCGATCGAGCCAACGAAAATCAAGGGGCCGAGTCAACGCTGTCCTTCCTGATGGCGCTGCTTGAGATGCGACTGCTGGAAGACTCCGGATTGCCATTTTCCAAGCACGAAGCAATCACCACCCAACGAGTCTTCCTGAATACACACACTCCATTGGAGATTTTATGAGCGTAGTAATTCATGACGAACCGCTGCTGTATCGCCATGCCACGAACCCGATTCTGACCAGCAGAGACTGGCCGTACGCGATCAATAGTGTATTCAACGCTGGTGCCACGCTCCTGGAGGATGGCTCGACGCTGTTGCTCTGCCGCGTGGAAGACCGCAGGGGCATTTCGCACCTGAGTGCGGCCCGCTCGGTAAACGGGGTGGACGGATGGCGCATTGATCCGACGCCAACGCTTATGGCTGACCCGGAAAATTATCCAGAAGAGCTGTGGGGAATTGAGGATCCGAGAATCACATGGGTGCCGGAGTTGAAGCAGTATGCGGTAGTCTACACCTCGTATTCACGAGGCGGCCCCGGCGTCTCACTTGCTCTTACGAAAGACTTCCGAAGCTTCGAGAGATTCGGCGTAATCATGTCGCCCGACGACAAGGACGCGGCGCTGCTGCCACACAAGATTGACGGGCGCTGGGCGCTCATCCACCGGCCAATGACGACACTCGGCGCACATGTCTGGATCTCCTACTCGCCTGACCTGCGTCATTGGGGCAGTCATAAAGTAATGCTCGAAGCGCGTCGTGGGGCATGGTGGGATGCAAATAAAATCGGGTTATCTTCGCCACCGATTCAAACCGACCGCGGCTGGTTGATGCTCTACCACGGAGTGAGGCAGACACCTTCGGGCTGTCTCTACCGATTGGGGCTGGCACTGTTTGATCTGGAGAAACCTGACAAGTGTTTGTGCCGTGGGGACGAATGGATATTTGGCCCGGAAGCTGAGTACGAGCGTCGCGGCGATGTCAACGATGTCGTTTTCCCCTGCGGGAACACCATGGATTCTGATGGCGATACAGTCAATGTTTATTACGGTGCGGCCGATTGCGCAATCGCGCTGGCTCGCACCAGCGTTAGCTCCCTTTTGGAGTGGCTGGACGCGCATGGCAATTGCGAGCGGCGCCAACGAGCACAGGATTTATAAGCCGATCGAAGTGCGGTTAACGGTGCGCGCGCGCGCCATCTCTCACATACACAATAAGAGACTAGTCTCGTGCTTTCGGTTCGTCGGGTGCAAAGGCCTGAGATGGACGACCCGGAACAGAAGAAGAAGAGATTGCAGCTTGCGAAGCCTTGATGTGCGGAACCTCGGCCCCCTTCGGATAGATGAGAATGCGCACGGAACCCCAGTCGCCATCCGAGTCGGTGTTTGCCTGCTTGCCGATCCCTAGGGTCTTGAGGCAGCTGTCATCGAAACCGAAGCTGTCTACCAGATACTCACGCACCACCATGGCACGCGCTTCGGTGAGTACCATTTCTTTTTGCATGTCGCCTTCCTTGCCTGCGGATACCACGATCACCGCGAACCCAAACTGGTTGCTCGCCAGGAACTCTCCACCGTCATGTAGAGATTTCTGGTTCTTCAGCTTGGCAGAATCCTGTTTATCAAACAGCCGCTTCGATGAGTACGTGAACTCCTTGATGGGCGATCCGGTTGGCATGCGCTCGATTTCATTCTTGGCCAAGTCGGCGGAATCTTCGTATCCGCGATTCTTGAAATATCCCCGCAAGAGAAAATTATGTTTCAGCGCTTCCATATTTTCATGGAAGTCGTTCACTCCGGCCTGTGCCTGAACCATTGTTTCGTGCATAGCCCCGGTTGTCTGTTGCAGGTTGCTGTAGAGCTGGCGGTCGTTCACCAGCGCGCCTACCGTTCCTTCACCACGATTGATTTTGGCGGATATTGAGTTCAGATTTGCCGTCGCGAGTGTAGTGTTCTGGATGGTTTGCTGGGTGCTATCCAAAAGCTCGCTCGCCTTCCTCAGCAGGTCTGCCATTTCCATTGGCTGTTGGCTGCTTAGCATTTCGCCATTCCGCACATTCGGAGAACCGGCAGAGCCAAATGAGATCGCCAAATACTGGTTGCCCAGCATTCCCTCTGTCTCGATGGTAGCTACGGAGTCCTGTTTGATGATCTCGTGTGTAGACTCTTTTAAATCCATCACCACCGTGACGTTGTCGCCCGTCTTGTGAGGCAATTCGATGCTGTGCACAGTTCCGCTATGGACTCCACCGACTCGCACATCAGCTCCCGGGTCCAATCCAGCTACATTGCTGAATTGTGCTTTCACCTGGTAGGTCGAGCTGAAGAGATATTGTTTGCTTCCAATGATAAAGACGCCGGCTACCAGAATGGCGAGGGTAAAGACGATGAAAGCTCCCAAACGCGCTGCTCTTGACATACAGTTCTCCTACGAAAACTTCAGAAACTCACGGACGAAGAGATCGTTGCTACTCTGAAGTTCTTGAAAAGTTCCTTCGGCTGTAACGCTGCCCTGATCGAGCAATATCAACCTATCTGCGATGGTCTTTGCGCTGTGCAGATCATGAGTCACTACGACCGAAGCCATGTGATGTTCCGCCTGGAGTTTCAGAATTAACTCATCAATCTCAGCGGAGCTGATCGGATCAAGCCCGGCCGTCGGTTCGTCAAGCAGCAGAATGTCAGGATCCAAGGCCAGTGCGCGAGCCAGCCCCACGCGCTTCTGCATGCCTCCGGAAATATCTGACGGCATCTTGTCGAGATGCCCAACCATGCCGACTTCCTCCAGCAACTCCGCCACACGATCACGCTGCTCAGAGTCCGACATTTCTCTTCTATGGTGTTGCAGGGGAAAAGCTACATTCTGCTCGACGGTCAGCGAGTCGTAAAGGGCGGCATGCTGAAACAGAAAGCCCATCTTCTTTCTGATTCCACTGAGTTGGTCGAGCGATAATCCCGTAATATCTTCTCCGTGAATGCGTACTGCTCCCGAGTCCGGCGTTTGCAAGCCGATGATCATTCTTAGTAAGACGCTTTTGCCGGTTCCGCTGCGTCCCAGGATTGCAAGGGTCTCCCCGCGGCTTACTGCCAGGCTTACGCCGTCCAACACTTTCTGAGTTCCGAAGGATTTATAGACACTCTGGACCTCCACCACCTTCGCGAGTTCTGCTTTGCTGGCTTCCTGCTTGATTCCGATTTGATCGATTGTGGCCATGATTATGTTTAAGGAAAGAAAATGAGGATGAACTTCACGAGTACCACATCGGCAAGGATTACAAAGAGAGAGGACAAGACCACCGAACTTGTGGCGGCACGGCCCACGCCTGCGGCACCTCCGCGTGTACGCATTCCCTGAAAGCAAGCGACCAACCCAATGATGAGTCCAAAAATGGCGGTCTTGAATGTAGGAGGCAGAAAATCGTTGAATCCTGAGCCCTTGAACCCACTGATGATGAACTGATGAAATGAGAGCGGCTCAATAGTAGTCAGCGCCACCCAGCCCATAAACAAGCCGCAAGCGTCGGAAGCAAGGGTCAGTAACGGCAACATAAGGATGCACGACAGGATGCGAGTCGCGGCGAGCAGACGGTAAGGGTTTACCGCGGACGCTTCGATGGCGTCGATCTGCTCTGTTACTTTCATGGACGCCAACTCTGCGCCAATTCCCGCTCCAACCCTGCCGCTTACAACCAGTGCGGTAATGATTGGACCGATCTCATGGACGACTGAGTACACAAGCGCCGCCGGAAGCAGCGATTTGGCGCCGAATCGAGTCATGCTTTGCACGGACTCCAATGCCAGCACAACACCGATGGCTGCGCCTGCCAACGCAACCAGCGGAAGCGATTGCGATCCAATCTCGTCGAGTTGCCGGAAGAACTCACGAAACTCGAACGGGGGTGTCACGCTGGCGCGCACAACTCTCCAGGAGAAGATGCCCAGTTCGCCAAACCACTCAAGGAATTCGGTGCCCACCCACTTGGAGTCGCTCGTATCCACTGGCGAGAGAGGGACTGGACTCCCGGAAATGGCAGCCGCGATTCCTATGTTGCTCTCGCTCACCTTGAACCCGGATCTGGCGCGGCATGCGGATTATGGAGGTGCATACGCGAGAGGAGAGAATGCGGGCCGCTGTAGAAGAACTCCAACAGGATATTCTCGCCTACACTTCCAAGAAGGTTGTAATTGCCCAGCCTCAGTCCAGAACGGAAGCCATAGTTGTCGGGATACCAGGCGTACACTCCCGTTACCGCACCTACATAAGGCGCTGCCACCGCGGAGTAGGAGAAGGCGCGGCGTCCATCTTCACCGTGTCGCGCTGTAAAGGTGGATACCAGGGCGTGGCCTAACCTTGGAAACAGACCTTTGCACTCGCAGCGGTAATACAGGGTGTCTTCCTGAAAGGCTTGGGCTAGCGCATAGTGCGTCGTGGCGCTGATCGCTCCAATACCGAGCTCGGATCCAAATCGCCTGCTGTATCCTGCCATGCCCTGCTTCCAGGCTGGCGGAGTGTTGTCCATTTGACCGACGCCGGCCACAACTGCCGACTCAGCGATGGGATATGGGCCGAGCACACTCAATGCGTAATTGCGGAGCTTTGTTGCCTGTGTGGGACGGGTGTACGCAAGGTCGCTATTGGTTTGGACCGCGATTAGTGCCACGCTAAAGGATTCTTCCGGAGCTACCTGCGATTGCCCATGTGCCACTGCGGGCAATACTGCAAGGGTTGCGATCGAAAGTAACACCGGGAAGAACTGGTGCAACCTCATCGGGGATTCTCCTGGGCGTGCCCTTAACCGGCCGCCCCTGATCAAAGGTTCCAGCGGCTTAGCCTGACACTCCGCGAGTCTGGCAGAGACCGTGTGCCGTACGCTGCTCACTATTGCTCACCCGCCGCAATACCGACGGCCATCGGGTAGATGGAAGCCGTCAATCCTGTACAGGCCAACTCACTGTTGATCCGGGCAGCAACATGAGCCGGATTGACCATACACCGAGGTCTGTCGGTTGTTAGGCTATTCGGGAGGTTCCAAACATGTTGAAGAAAATGTTGTTTGCAGTGTTCGGTCTGGCTATTGCAATCGGGCTGGCGTTGCCGTCGAAGGCAGAGGCCCAGATGGCGGTCGGAGTCCAAATTGGAGCGCCGGCAGTTGTGTTTACCAGCGGTTACCATGATGGCTACTACTACGAAGATGGCTATCGATATCAGCGAGACAATCGCGGATACAGACACTATGACCACGCGTTTGGCGGCCACAACAATTGGAAAAATGACCGCGCCCATCGTGACGGAAATCACCATGACGAGCATCACCCAGATGGCGATCATCGCGACTGGAAACGATAGACGAGATTAAAGCCATGACAAATCAGCCGAGGCAAAGTTGCCTCGGCCTATTTGTTTTTGTCCCTGGGTTGCAACGGTGCATTCATTCCGAGGTAGAGCATGTCGTCAGGGTGCCTCATGGCGAGAACCGTCGCGTAAGGGACGAGCAGTGAGTTGCTGCTACGGTCCACATACCAGACTTGGCGATTCGGATAGTAGAGCAGTAGTTCCTTGTTCGCCTCATCACCCATGTCGCGAGCCCACACAACTTTAGAGGCGTCTATGTCAGCGCGGTTGTAGATCCAATCCTGGCTTGGCACATCGCGGGGATGGTAGTGCACGATGACGAGATGCTGGCCGGGAAGTTGGCTGAGTTTAGCCTCAAGGGTTTCGCGCTGCACCTGCCGGGGAATCATCTTTTCCGCGTTGACAGCATCAGTGTCAAACGCATAGGGATTCCACAGGCGGTCCGCAATCGGAACCAGCATCCAGAGAAAGATGCCGAAGACGACAGCGCGCGCGAGGTACTGGTAATACAGCGGCTGGTTTGACCGGCCGAGCGCGCGGAGAGCGTTCAACAAGATCAGCAGCACGGCACCGGCAGCGGGAGCCGCGTAATGTCCGTGGGCAGGCCAGAGCTGCAGCGTAAGCCCCACGGTCATCAGCAGGGTTGCGCCGAGCACCAGGCGAAGTTCCCGGCAACGTGCCGCTAATATCACTCCAGGCACAAAGAGCAGAAGGAATGGCCACACCAGGAAGATGTAGTAACAGTAAAATTTTCGCTCCATGAGGAGTTGAATTCCCCACGATGAGCGGGCCAGCAACACATCGGGCAGTTCATGGAACATATAGAAGGTGCGCATCTCCGGGTGGTTATAGTGCGCCGGAGGATACGGCTTCTGGAAAATGAACGGCCGGCTTACATGATAGGTCGCCTGGTTCAGCACGTACGGCATAGACAGCGCGTGACCGGTGCTGCGCCAGTTGTAATACAACATCCAGCCCGCGGCGGTGGCCAGCAGCAAGACACCCGGTACCACGATGCGCGTCAGTAACTGTCGCCGCGGCAGTGGTGAGCGCAGTACAAGATAGAGCAATGCAAGCAGAAACGGGATGCTGAAGAGAAAGCCTTCCAGCGGGCGGCTGTTGGCAAGCAGAAACACGCCGCTCACGAAGAGGACGGTATCCAGCAGCGTGAGTTTTTTTCTCATGCGCGGCAGGGTGCCAACCAGCAGGGCACCGCCGATAGCTGCCACCGCTCCGCCAAAGAACGAGTTCACCCAGTACGAGAATATGCCGTAGCGAATTACGGCAAAGATGCCTCCCAGCAGTGCCCATTCGGGCGGCATCCATCCCTGCAGCATCCAGCAGAAAACTGCGCACATCACCGCCACGCTGAAGAGCACTCCAGTCCACGGGATGCCGGTGAGCTTCTGTCCCAGGGCAATCGCCAGCGCTTGCGCGGGTGGATACATGGACTGGTAGGTGGGGTGCATGTTGACGTGAAAGGTTTCGAAGTGAACCCACATCGGATGCGGCGGGTTGGTGAGGCGTCCATCGGCAAAGGTATCAGCACCCAGCAGATAGCTGAACTCATCGTGAGGCACTGGAATAGGTAAAGGAATTTGCGGCAGCAGGCTCACCCGAATGATGATCACCGCAGCGAAGATTCCCAGCACGCATGCGCGGCGATGCTGGCTGACGCGGCGGAACGCATTCTCTGCTTTTGCCAGCCACAATGGACGGAAGAATAGCAGGAGCGCTGCCAACAGCAGTGTCAGAATCCAGAACGCAAATTCCCAGTAAGCCGCCCACGTGAAGGTCGGGTCAATGCCCTTCTGCAGCAGGCGGTGGAGTAATCCGAGAATCTCGTCATGGCGCATGGTTACAAGTGATTCTAGCGGAGTAGCACGAAATCACGAAGAAAACTCAGCACCGCGCAAAGCAATGCCCCCGGTCACTGACCGGGGGCATGGTGCAGATCTGCGAAATGTCTAGCGCCGCCATCCGCCGCGCCATCCATAGCGATAGCCGTAAGGTCTATAGCCCACCACAACGCGCCCGGGATAGACATAGGGCGGATAGACATAGCCTGGACCATAGGCTGCGTAAGGCGCCGGGGCCACGTAAGGAGCGTATCCGTAAGGCCGCGGATGTCCGACCACAAATCCATACGCTGGACGCGGACCCACGCCAACGCCGATTACGACAGCAGCGTTCGCCTTGGGAGGGGCAACCAGCGCAATGGCGAAGACCAGACCAAACATCGCGAGTAACGTTTTCTTTAGCATCTCTTCAATCCTCCATGCTCACGGGTAGAAACACGCCGAGAAAAGAAAGTTGCGAGACGCTGTACTTGTTCGCAGAATTCTTACTGCGCAACAAAGTTCCGATGCTCGTGTTCTTTTCCATTGTGACGCGTTTTGTATTGACGGTCCGCGGCAGTACAATTCCATCGACTTGGAATTGCAAGAATAGCGGATGCAGTATTTGCCGCGATCAGTAGATGCAGATGATGATCAGCTCAGTTCTCGAAAGGAAAGCGTATGCCAAATAAATTGGTTGTCAGTGCGGGAGTCCTTTGCCTGCTTCTCGGAACCACTGCTTCCGTCTTCGCACAACATGAGCACGAGGGTAATCAGCAGGGAAGCCACCCAGCTCCAGCAGCTCATCCTGCTCGCCCGACTCAGCAGCCCCGCGCCGCCGCTCCCGCCAGGTCCTCGCAGCAGAGCTACGGTGGCGTCTATCACGGCAACATCCAGCGCAATAGCCCAACCTACGGTGGAGTTCACCAGAGCGGCGTTCCCCAGCATCAGGGGCAGGTTCGCAGTGGATTCGTGCAGTCTCGCGCCACCTCGTGGAATGACGAACACCACACGTGGGCGCAGCGCGGTGGTTATAACGGCTATCGCATTCCTGACGCCCGTTTCCATAGCTATTTTGGGCGCGACCACTTCTTCCGCATCAATCACCTCCCGATGGTTTTTGTCGGCGGATTCCCGCGCTTCCAGTACGACGGTTATTGGGTGACTTTCGTCGATCCCTGGCCGCAGGACTGGTCTCCGTTGTGGTATGAAAACGATGACGTGTACCTCGACTACACCGACGACGGCTACTATCTTTACAGCCGCTCGCATCCCGGCATCGGAATGGCCGTGACCATCTCGTTCTAAGCTGACTCCGAACGTCCCCGGGACCGGAAGGAAAGCCTTCCGGTCCTTTTATTTGGGCCACGGACCATTGAGCACGAGCGAGAAATCGCAGGTTGCAAATTGGCCCTTATTTGGCTGACGATCGCCAATAATGTCATGGTAAGATGACGAATATAACCATGACCCCAACGGACCCTAAGCACGCTCCGCCGACCACGGACGCCAGAAAACCGTACCAGAAGCCCGAGGTGCGGTACGAGCGCGTATTTGAGACCATGGCATTGTCATGCGGCAAGGTTGGCGGAAGCCAGGCAGCATGCCATTTCGTACGCAAGACCTCGTAAACACAAGCCACAAATGAATGCAGAGACACAACGTCGCGCAATGTGTTGTGAGTTGGTCTCAGAAGTGGCTCGCACCGCGGGAGAGGTTCGCCTGAAGGTATCCGGAGCGAGCATGTTGCCAGCAGTGTGGCCCGGCGATGAGCTCTACGTCCGGCAGTGTGATTTTGCCGAGCTACAACCGGGGCAGATTGTCTTATACCGGCGCGATGGAACGTTGACAGCTCATCGTGTTGTGCGCCTTGCAAACAATCAACTGATTGTCCGGGGTGACTCGCTGCCCTGCTGTGATCTCCCAGTGAACCCCCACGAAGTCGTCGGCAAAGTGGTGAGCGTTCTTCGCCGCGGGCGAATCATCCATCACGGACAGTCATTCTGGCAGCGTGCCTTGTCGCGAACCCTGCTCCGTTCCGAGTTCGGTACGCGCATGTTTCTGCACCTCGGCGGCCGACTCTTCTCCTCGTCCAGCCCTCAGCGTTCATGACTCGGCCGGGTAAACATCCGGTCGCAGGGCAGGTTGTGAATGACGTGGCAGTTTTCATCCGCCCAGAACTGACCCTCTTGCGCATCGTCGCCAGGCTTGAATTGACGCCGAGCGAAAAGACTGTTCTGCATGATGTCCTTGCCGCGCCGCTGAACTGGGAATACCTGGTTTTGTCCGCGGGCTGGCACGGACTCAAACCTCTCCTGTTTCACCATCTTGCTCAGTGCGATGCAGCTGCCGTGCCCTCCACGATCCTCGAATCCTTGCGCGCTGATTGCCGGGAGATCGCTCTTCGCAACTTGGCCATTGCCACAAAGCTCAACGAAGTGTCGGCTCACTTGCGCGCGCAGCAGATCGATCACATCGTGTTCAAGGGGCCTCTGTTGGCGGAATCTTATTATGGAAACTGGGCTCTTCGTGTATCTCATGACATCGATCTCATAGTGCCGCCGGCAATGCTGGTGGCGGCCTCTGGCGCACTCGGCGACATCGGTTTCAGGGATAAGCATCGGTATAGCGCCGCGCAGCAGGCAGCTTCTTTCCGCTATGGTTTTGAGCATTCTTTTTCAACCGCGGAAGGCCTTGATCTGGACCTGCACTGGCGAGTGGTGCCAAGGTTTTCGTCTCACTCGCTTGCTATGGAGGGGATCTGGCAACGCGTAATGCTGACGCGGTTCTTCGATAGGGAACTGCCAACATTCTGCCCGGCAGACTTACTCGTCGCACTTTGTCTTCATGCTGGTCAACACGAGTGGTTACACATTTCCCACTTTTGTGACATGGCCCAGGTGCTGCGGGTTCATCCGGATCTGGACTGGGACGTGGTGCGCAGTCATCTCGGGGATTCCAACACCACGCGAATCGTTTCTATCGGCTTGCTACTCCTGCGGAAGCATTGGCCGGTCTCGCTCCCCGCGGACATGAAGGCCATGCTTTCCGACGATCCGCACGTTGCCCGCCTCGCCGATCGCATTGAGCAAGAGGTATGGCCTTCGCCCGAGTCGGCAGGGACGCAATCGAGTTTGCGCTGGATGCTGGATCGCTCCGCTGGCGTGCGTCTAAGAGACCGCGCGCGCTTCCTGGCGGGAATACTCCTGAATCCGACGCTGGATGACATTGAAATGTTCAAGCTGCCGCGAATGCTAACGCCACTTTATCCCGGGCTGCGTGCTTTGCGTCTTGGACGCAAATACTCAGCCGCTTTCTGGCGCGCCTGAGCGCTCTCCTCCACCCTTCGCTGGATCATGCTGGCAGCATTGCGCACGAAAGGACATGCACCATAGTGCTGTACAATATTGCTATCAATGCACTCACCTTCCGGCGGCCAAGTTCAAGATGTAGTGATCGAAATCGGCGGCATTCCTGTTGCTCTGCGGACTACCGATCCCGAGTTCGTAGGCCTTCTGTGCGCCCGCTATGGTGACTACCTAAGGGTCGGCGGCACATCCGAGTTTGTGTTCGATGTGGATCTGGTTGCAGCGGATGAATTCAATCCGGACGACGACGCCAAGGTCTGGCTGAAGGACGGCGAGTGGCGGTTGGAGCGCGGCGATTTCCGGGCTCAATGGAATCCGGAAAAAGGTTTGGGCGAGATTCGGCAATCTGCGAATCCCTATTCCATCGACTCCGTGCTGCGCATCCTGCATACGCTTTTGCTGGCCCCGAACGGCGGTTTCCTGCTGCACGCTTCCAGCGTGGTGCGCAATGGAAAAGCGTTTCTGTTCTCCGGCCTGTCTGAAGCGGGGAAGACAACCATGGTGCGGTTGGCGCCACCTGATGTGGCGATTCTTACGGATGAGGCTTCCTATATCCGCAAGGTGGGGGATCAGTACGTTGCCTACGGCACCCCGTTCGCCGGCGAGTTTGGCGAGCCTGGGAAGAATATCTCGGCTCCCGTTGCTGCTCTGTATCTGCTCCATAAGGCTCCGGAGAACCGAATTGTACGGGCGGAGCCGGCGGAGGCGATCCGACGCCTCATGAGGAATATTCTGTTCTTTGCCGACGACGCGGAGTTGGTTCGACAGGTCTTCGAGTCGGCCTGTGCCTTTGTGACTGCGGTGCCTGTTTTTCAGCTTTCTTTTTTTCCCGACCAGCGGGTCTGGGAATTGATCGGATAACAAATGCCGCTCAACGAAATCTATCTCGCGAAAAGTTCTAACATCGCCTCGCGCATGCTGGGTGACGAAGCAATCATCATGTCCACCGTAGACTCCACGCTCTTCACTCTGAGCCCAACCGGCACGGTGATTTGGGAGGCCGCCGACGGCCAGACACCACTCTCCCGCATCGTTGAGGAGAGGGTTTGCAGACAGTTCAATGTTACTGTCGAGCAAGCGAGGGTTGACGCCGAGGAGTTTGTCGCCAAGCTGGTGGAACACGGACTCCTCATTGTCTCCGGCGAGCCTATTGCTCAGTAAGGGAACTCCATGGGTTTGCTTGAAGAGCTGAACACAAAAGCGATGGCTCTTGGCGTTCCGTTGAGCGTGCAACTGGACCTCACATGGCGTTGCAACGAGCATTGCGTTCACTGCTACCTTGACCATGACGGCCAGGGCGAGATGAGTACCGCCGAGATCAAGGACGTACTTCGGCAGCTCGCCGAGAGCGGAACGTTCTTCCTCAGTATCAGCGGCGGCGAGCCTCTGTTGCGGCGCGACTGCTTTGAAATCCTGGAGTATGCGCGGGCTCTGCGCTTCAACGTCAAACTTAAGACGAACGCAACCATGATCGGAGCCGGTGAGGCCGCGCGATTGCATCAGCTTGGCATCGAGCAGGTTCAGATCAGCATTTATTCACATCGCCCCGAAGTGCATGACGCAATTACCCAGTCGCCTGGATCTTTGCAGCGCTCGCTGGCGGCCATCCGGTGGCTAACGGCCGTGGGGCTGAAGGTCTCCATCACCAATGTGCTGATGCAGCAGAATGCTCCCGACGCAAAGGGAGTTCGCCAGTTGGCTCAAGAACTGGGTGCCTCTTACGTCCTTGATCCCACCATCACACCAAAGCTGAACGGTGACCGTTCGATTGTGGAGCTTGGAATTTCAGGCAGTGAACTGAAAGATATATTTCACTCCGAAGAGTTTGTCGGCAATGTGGTTGAGTTTTGTGCGCCCGCGCCGCCTGCGGATGAAGAGGTCCTGAACGGCCACGGTTGCAGTGCGGGACACACGCTGGCTTATATTTCTCCAACCGGAGAAGTGTATCCGTGCGTGCAGTTTCCGATGTTGTGCGGAAATTTGCGGCGGCAAAGTTTTCGCGAGATCTGGCAGACGTCGAAAGAACTCGCTCAGTTTCGTGCGATCCAGGTGCGTGACCTGCCTGAATGTTCGCGCTGCTCTTACGTTGCACAATGCACACGGTGTCCGGGACTGGCCTACATGGAGGGAGACATGCGCGGGCGCTCCAGCGCCGATTGTGCAAAGTCCGAAGCGCGATCAGATCCTCGCCCCTCGTAGCTCCTCCGCACTACTGCAACTGAGCCTGAGTCAACTTCACCGCGAAATTTCCATACGTGAAATAGATGCTGGCAGCTTGCGCGCAGGTCTGATTTCCGTTGGGTCCGCATGTGCTCGAGGTCGGGTCCACGTTATTGTCCACAATCATGCCGCTCGTGTATCCGCTGTACTGGAAGTAGTTGCCAACCGTATTCAGCGCATAGCTTGCATTCGTCGTCAGCGAATACACTGCGGGACTCCCGCTTGCGGTTATGATGTCGCCAGAGACGCAGCTTGCAACATTGATGCATGTTCCCACTGGCTGGATGTAGCCAGTCCTGCTGCTGACGAAGATGTGATCAGCTCCGGCGCTGTCCAACGCTTCGGTCAGCGGCGCACATGTGTTCACGTTGGCCGCAACCCACGAGGGCGAAGTCTGCGAGTACACTTTCGAGGTGTCAGGCGTGACCTTGGTGCCGTTAATTTCGAAACGGACGACTCCTTGATGATTGTCATTGGGGCCGTTGTTATTCTCCTGCCACCAGCCACACGCCCAGATGTTTCCATTTCTATTGCTGTAGAAAGCATTGTCAAAAGTGCCTGCATGCACCGTCATGGTGCCACCCCAGGTACTCGTGCCGTTGAGTAACAGCGAGTAATTATTGAAGCTCGTCAGCGCGCTATTTGTCTGCACAAGCTGTGGCTGCCGCACAGACGGAGTGGAAGCTGCAGATTGACTGTTTGAGAACCAGTAGAGCGCTTGCGTGTTTCCGCCGTTGTCAATGTCCAGTAGCGGCCCGTCCAGAATGCTGTTGGGCATAAAGCTCTGCGTGGATTTCGTCACCACGCCGGCAGCTGAAATTGAGTACAGTTTTCCGCTGGTTGCACCGGCAACATAGATCACCGAATTCACATCCTGCACGGGACTGGTCAATGCTCCAGAGCCGGCAAGAGTGACCGGCCACACGCCGCCAGAGGTGACCTCGCTCGGGCTCACCGGCGAAGCAACGCAAGCCGCAGTAGTGCAGAACACGTTCTGGATCTTGTGCACATTGCCGTCGTCGGTGCCCACATACGCAAGGTCATTCTGATAGTCAACCCACACCGAAGAGAATGAGTCTCCGGCCGCCCACGTGCCCGTACTGGGAACGGTCTTGATGGCAGGAGGCAACGTCGACGCCGTCACCGTGCCTGTGCCATTGCCCGCCGGAAGTGTCACGACGTGAAAAACGCTGGCTGATCCTGTGCTTTCCACGTAGGCGATCTTCAGCCCGTTTTCTGACATGACGATCGAGTTCGTGATCGCGCCGCCGATGGTGCTTCCGTTGTAGGCAAACTTCACGGTTGCGGCATAGCCCATTGTGTAGTTTGGCATCTGCTGATAGACGCCCGGATTTGTGTTGCAGAGTCCATTTCCGCTTGCTGTGCCGCTGTACAGATTGGTTAGCCCAACCAGGTTCGCCTGGTATCCCGTGGTGCTGGCAACATCCAGTCCATACACGACAAAATCCGAACAAGTCGGGTTTTCCCCGGGCAGGTTGAAGTTGTATTTGGCAGGAAAGGTGCCGTCCGCCATTGGAGCCCCGAGTGCAACATCCCAGTCCAGTTGTTGCGGTACAGCGCGACGCGGCAGGATCGGCATGCGCCGGAAGCGGCTCACAAGTCGTTCCCGTACCAGGTTTTCGTTCTGTTGCCGCAGCCAGGTATAGAGCAGGCGATGCTCGCGAGCGCCAGGAGCCTTTCCCGTTACGGCTGAGTTTCCCGTTGCAATGACGTGCCGGAAGCTCCAATCGTAGGGCGTGCCCTTCGATCTTTGCTGCGCAGTCGCAGTTCCACAAATCAAGAAGAACCCGAGACAAACCGCGGCAATACCTCGCGAAACACCTGTTGCAGAGTGAATCATTGCTTTTGGATTCCTGCCTTTTCCAATATGCAAGGCCCTTCCGCATGATGCGCAAAGCCTTGGAACATTCTTATGATGGAAGGAATGATCGTACCCTCAGCAACTTGCGAGGGTCAACAGCATCTCTGGTTACGGTAGTTTGCACGGTCGAGCTGAGCTTATGCGGAGTGGATGTTGCGCCCCGCCCTCGCCGGACGCGCCGCCGGACCACTCGCTATCCAATTTTGGACTCAAAGTGCGATGGAGTTACTCCTCGGAATCGCCGATATGGCTAACGAGGCCTCCTGAGGCTGTCCAAAATCTCGCGCGCAGACGGTTGACTCAAGCGCGGGTGGGGCGAAGAAGGAATCCATGAAGTGCTCATCATTATTTGCACTCGTTCTAGGCTTGCTGGCGGTGGGGCTGGCTTCAAGACCTGTATCAGCCGCAACTTCTACTGCCTCATTTGCGGTTTCCGCAACTGTTGTGTCCATTTGCCAAGCGACTTCCCCGCCATCCGCTGCGTATGGAACCTTTGGCTCTTCCCTGACGAAAGCCGCATCGTCGGTTGCCGTCACCTGCAACCTTCCCACGCCGTACAGCGTTGTCGCTCATGCAGCTGAAACACCCGAGGCTAGCGCCTTCACCCGGAAATCGGCTGGGGCAGGGTACGGCTCCTCGCATTCCCACTTTCTGGAAGCTCACAGCGAGGATCAACCGGACCGATCGCCCCGCCCGCACTCCGAGGCGATTATCGTCACTGTCACCTATTGACCCTTTTGCCCCTCTTCGCGGCTTCTTGAAGTAGCTTCCGGACCCGCGCCCTGGGGGAGTCGCTGCCCTCACGCGTTACGGTAGTAACTTTGCGGGTACCCTTCGGCCTGCAGAACACCATTAAATTGCCCTTAGTAACATCAGCGAGTCCTGCTTTTGGCCCTTATGAAACGCCATCCGTCCTGCCTTGCCCTGCTGTTAGTAACATCGCCGGGCCTAATTTCTTCTCGGCCGGTAACTTACCAAAGAACCCTTGTACATGAATCTTAAGCCCGTCTAATATCCGTCCATCCAGATTAGGAATTCCAAGGAGCCACCGCAATGAAGTTCTCTAAGACAGTTCTGTCCACTCTCTCCGCCGCCGCTCTCGCAATCCTGGCTCTAGGCTTGGTTTCTGCGCCTGTCCAGGCAGCGACAGCCACAACCACCTTTGGCGTGTCTGCTACGGTTCAGGCTACCTGCTCGGTTACCGCCACTGCCCTGGGCTTCGGTACCTACATCCCAACTGCCGCCAGCACTAGCACTTCTACCGTTTCGGTTACTTGCACCAACGGCACGCCTGCCACGTTCTTACTGAGTGCGGGATTGGCGACCGGCGCCACCGTGACCAACCGTTCGATGACGGCCAGCGGAGTCCTGCTGAACTATGGCCTGTTCTCGGATGCCGCGCACACGGCGAATTTCGGCGCCACGCCTACCACTGCCAATGGCACCGGCAGCGCGGTTGTGACCACCGTGTACGGACAGGTTCCGGCCGGACAGTACGTCGCACCGGGTACGTACAATGATACGATTACTGCTACCGTCACCTACTAATTAGTTGAGTTTCAAGAAGCCTTAATGGTCCTGCAAAACTCATCTCGATCGAGGGCGGCAGCCAGAGCGCTAGCCGCCCTTTTCCTTGTTCTGCTCATCGTTCCGGCAGCCAGAGCACAGGCGCTATCGGTTCTGCCTGTCAACGTCTTCCTGGGCCCTGGACAAACAGCCACCAGCCTGACGGTGACCAATCAAGGAACAAGCGAAACCGCCATTCAGATTCGTGCCTATGCATGGAGTCAGAAGGATGGCGACGAACAACTGACGCCGTCCGACGCCGTTCTGCTGAGCCCTCCGCTGGCGAAGATCGGTCCCGGGGCCTCCCAGGTCATTCGCCTCATTCTGCGCAAAGCGCCGCAGGGGCAAGAGGCCAGCTATCGGATTTTGATCGACCAGATTCCGCCTCCGAGCGAACCGGGAGTCGTGCATGTGGTGCTTCGCCTGTCGATTCCAATCTTCGCCAAACCAACGGGTCGCTGCCTTCCCGATGTGAAGTTTCACATCGAAAGCGACGCTGGCCAGTTCTACCTGGTGGCCACGAACGCTGGCAATCTCCATGAAGTGATTCGCGATGTTGTGCTGACGACGGAGGACGGCCGCACACTTAAGGCCGAGTCCAACGCGTTGCCCTATATTCTTACGGGATCCACGCGGCGTTGGCACATTGTCGGGCCGGACTCCCAGCCATTACAGATCGACACCTTAAGATTGACGGCCCGGATGAGCTCCAGCGCTATCGACCAGAAGGTTCGCTTTGTCGCGGTGCGCTAATTCTCCATTCGAGGCGGCGGCCAAATGGCTCCGCTACATTGGAGTGGTCTGCCTTCTAGGGGCCAACCTCGCACAAACGGCCGTCGCTTCTTCTCTTCCATCGGCCGACGCTTCTCTTACAGCCGCAGCTCCCATAGTTGCCGATCCAACCGCCTCCGCGTCCGCTGCCCCGTCACCCGATCCAACGCCTATGGCAGCCACACCGGCCATGATGGCGGTCGAAGAAATCCGACTGCTTCTGGAAGTCCACATTAACGGACGATCCATCGGAAAGATTGGCGAATTCACCTTGCGGCGAAACAAGCTGCTGGCCCGGCCAAGCGAATTGCGCGATCTCGGCTTGCAGGTCCCACTCTCGCGTGCTTCGGAAGCCGATGTTCTGATCCCACTGTCGGATCTCCCCGGGTTGACCTGGACGATTGATGAGAAGAATCAGATATTGAATATCACTATCGGCAACGGCGGCCTGCTGCCGACGTTATTGCGGCCAGAGGAAGAACAGACAGGTCGTCGCGTGATTGAAAGCGGCAGGGGCCTCACGCTGAACAATGACATCATAGGCACCTATGCCGCTGGCAAGACCACCGTCAGCGGAGCCTTTGACATGAGGGCGTTTTCGCCCTTGGGCGTCACCAGTTCGGGCTGGCTCGCGAATGTCGGCTCTGGCTCGATTGGTCCCACCAGAAACAGTGCCATCCGCCTCGATACCGCCTACAGCTATGCCGATGTTAATTCGCTGCGGCGTTACAGTCTGGGTGACTTCATCAACGGAAGCCTTTCCTGGACCCGTGCGGTGCGCATGGAGGGCGTTCAGATCCGCTCGGATTTCAGTATGCGTCCCGATCTGGTGACCTTTCCGATGCCCATGATCTCCGGCTCGGCGGCGGTCCCTTCCACGGTGAACGTGCTGGCAGACGGTAACATGGCGCTCTCGCACACAGTTGACGCTGGTCCTTTCGAGATTCCTCAGCTCCCAGTCGTATCGGGCGCGGGCACAATCACCATGACGGTCACCAATGCGCTCGGCCAGCAAGTGACCGTTACGCAGCCCTTCTATGCAAGTTCCACGCTGTTGACCCCGGGGCTGCAGACCTTTGCGGGACAAGTAGGCATGGTGCGGCGCAATTGGGGAACTGTTAGCAACGACTATGGGAAGCTGGCCGCCACGGGCGTCTATCGCCGAGGCATCACCCGCAAGTTCACCATCGAGGCTGGAGCCGAGGGCACCGACGGCGCGTTCATGGCAGGCGTGAGTGGTGTATGGCAGGTTGGTAATCTTGGCGTGCTCAATGTCGCCATGTCGCCCAGCGTCGCTCCCGGTCGATTCGGCGCGCAATATGCCGCGGGAGCCCAGCGCATCGGCAGGGTTTTCAGCCTCGGAGCGTCTGCATCCTTTGCTGACCGAAACTACCGGGACGTCGCATCGATGAACGGCTCCGGAATTCAACGCAAGCAACTCAGCGCTTACGCCAGCTGCAACTTCAGACACTTCGGCTCAGCCGGTGTATCTTACACAGAGCTCAACCAGGATGCGTCCCCCACAATGGTTGTATTCGGCGGTGGGGCTGCCCAGCGCTCTCGTGTCTTCACCGCCAACTATCAGATACAGATCCAACGCGCATCGTTTTACGCCACCGAGTTCAGAAACCTGCAGAGCAGCGGAAGTGGGAGCAACGGGCTGCAGGTAGGCGTGACTATCCCGCTCGGCAAATATCGCTCCATGAGCGCCTCTGGAGCTTCGGATGGCAGCAGGCAGTTGCAGGCGCAGCAGTCGGCTCCACAGGTCGGCGACTGGGGATACCAGGCCTATATCTCAGGCGGTAGCTCCACCCATGAGTTTGCGCAAGGGCAGTACAAAGCGCCGGTAGGTCTGTTTACGGCTGGAGTGGACCGTAATTATGGATTGACCACCGTGCGTATGGAATCCCTCGGAGCGATTTCGCTTGTCGATAAGGCCCTGTTCGCGTCGAATGAAATCTACGACAGCTTTGCCGTCGTGGACACACGCCCTGTAGAGAATATCCGTGTGTATCAGGAGAATCGTTACGTGGGAACGACAGGAAAATCCGGACGGGTGTTGGTGCCGGACATGCGCTCCTTCGATTTGAACCACATCAGCATTGATCCCACCGATGTTCCGGCGGATGTGTCGTTAAGCAGCGACAAGTTTTCCTTGCGTCCGCAGGATCGTTCCGGCGTAGTGATTAAGCTGCCGATTCATCTCAACCATTCCGCATTGCTGAGGCTGGTGGATCAGGCCGGCGCTCTAGTGCCGCAGGGCAGTGTGGCTACCCTGCGCGCAACCGGTACCGCGATCCCAGTTGGTTACGATGGCGAAGCCTACGTTGAGGAACTCAGTCCTCACAATGAGCTAGCCGTGGAATACCCGGACGGAAAGCGCTGCAACGTGGTGTTCAACTACCTTCCCAAACCGGGCGATATCCCAACAATAGGACCGCTCCAGTGCCTGGAGAAGAGGCCATGAAGCGACGACTCGCTCTGATGGGGCTGATCTTCTTTCTTGCCTGTGGAGTCCAACAGGCACTCGGGCAGGCATGCACCCTTACCATTACGGCATTGAACTTCGGAACCTACACAAGCACGCTGCTCAATGGCACCGCGACCGGCAAGGTAACGTGCGCTGGTGCGTGGACCATTCCCTTCGGGACAGGAAATGGAGTAGGCGCGACGGAAACGGTTCGAGTGATGACCGGAACGGGCGGCGCCACCCTGAATTACCAGTTGTTTACGGATGCAGCGCACACCAACAACTGGGGTAACACCACAGGCAATGAGGGAAGCGGAACCGGCAACGCGACGGTCACCATTTATGGTCAGATACCGGCGGCACAGTACGCCACCCCTGGCACTTACACGGATACAATGACTTCCGCCACAACCTCGTTCGCTGTTTCCACAACCGTTCAGGCAACCTGCACGGTGTCGGCGACTTCCTTGGTCTTTGGCAACTACGTGGGCGCACTGCTCAACTCCACGTCCACAATCTCAGCCACCTGCACCAACACGACTCCTTACAAGATTGGCCTCAACGCAGGGACGGCAACAGGGGCGACTGTGACCAATCGCTCAATGACCGGTCCCGCGGGATCGCTGTTGCACTATAGTCTGTTCAGTGATTCCGGGCACACCACGAACTGGGGCAACACACTCGGCACCGACACTGTGTCCAAGACTGGCACCGGAGCCGTACAGACACTCACCGTCTATGGACAAGTTCCGGCTGGGCAATACGTCACACCGGGAAATTATGCCGACACCATAACGGTGACTCTCACCTACTAGAAGTCCGTTTAGCCCCAACGTCACGCTTTAACACGCGAGCTCGTGCATTAGCCAACGTTCGAAACAGCTGAAGGTGGATTGTGCGGCGCGGATAAACTCCTGCTCATTCTGAGGCGTTGAGATTTTCTTGCGGACGACCTCGCCGAATACCTGCCACAAGGCTGCTGCGTCTCTGCCACTGCTGGCAAAGAACGAGCAGCCAGATTCTTCGGTGAGACCAAGCTGTTCGTGGACTATTCTGGAGATCATTTTGCCGCCCAGCGTTGAGCCTTCCAGGACGTACATGACTCCCATCGCCTCGGATTCCGAAGAGGGCGCTATTAAGTCCGAACAGCGGGGCAATGACTTCACCATCTCCTCCGTGAGGCCCAGAGACAGCAAGTCACTCAAGAGAAGGTGCGCTCTCTTCCTGCTTGAAAACTGCAGGTCAGGCGATAGGGGCAAGCTTCCCAGCAAGTGTTCGATAGGCTCAAACAGGCCAAGAAACGACGAGAGAACGCTCCGGTATGAAGAGAGTGAGAGCACCTCCTTGCCAATCGGGACGAGCTTTTCTATCCGTTCATGGTGTGCCCGAGTCTCTCGTTTGACGCGTGCCATCACATCGCCCGTTTCTGTCATTCTTGCCTCTTTGTAGCTGGATTCGCTCCGCATCGCAGAAAAGCGCGACCTGATTGACAGTCCGGCTCTCCGCTAAATTACCATGGGAAACCAACGTCAAGGGAAGGCGTTCCGATATGAACAGCTCAAACCCTCCAGTCGACCTCGACAACTGCGCAAGAGAGCCCATTCACATTCTCGGGAACATCCAGCCTCATGGCGTTCTTTTCGTACTCAGTCCGGAACATTTCACCTGTCTTCAGGTAAGTGCAAACGTCGATCACTTCCTTGGCCGCAGCGTGGAGGACTATTTAGGAAAGAGGCTGAACTTCTTCCTGGACGAAGAGCAGATCGAGGCACTTCGCTTTGCTCTCTCCGTCGTGGACCCCACTGAAAATAATCCGGTGCGGCTGGGCCTTCACGCCAAGCATGAGCCCATCCTGCTGGAAGGAATTGTGCACAGTCATGATGGCTTCCACTTCCTGGAACTCGAACCGTCCGCGGAGGCGAATCAAACCTATTTCCTCGATTTTTACAAAGCTGTGTCAAAGGCGACCCTTGAAATTCAGAGCGCTCCAGACCTGAAGACTCTTCTCGACATTGCAGCCCGGCAGTACCAGCGCATTACCGGATTTGATCGCGTCATGATTTACAAGTTCCACTCCGGAGAAGTTGGTCAGGTCATTGCTGAGTCGGTAAAGGACGACTACGGAACTTTTCTCGATCTGTACTACCCGGCCAGTGATATCCCCGAGCAGGCACGGAAACTTTACGTACTGAATCCCATCCGGCTGATATCTGATGTAAACGCGGCGCCGGTTCCGATTGTTCCCGCAGTCAATCCCCAGAGTGGCCGTCCAATCGACTTGAGCTACGCGGGCCTTCGCGCGGTCTCCGCAATTCACATTGAGTACTTAAAAAACATGGGCGTCTCTGCCTCGATGTCCGTTTCAATCGTCCGCAATGGAAAGCTGTGGGGACTGGTGGCCTGCCATCATTATCGGGGAGCGCACTTTGTTCCATATGAGACGCGCAAGGCTTGTACATTCATTGGCGAGGTTCTTTCGCTCGAGATCGCTGCCAAGGAGAGCAAGGCAGAGTACGAATACCAGGTCAACTCCACCGTGTTGCAAGCACGTTTTCTGGAAAGACTCGCTGGAAATGCTGGTATGGAGGCCTTGGTGGACCGGTCCCCCAACCTGATCGATTTCCTTGACGCGCAAGGTGCGGCGGTCGTCTCGAAGGGCTCCGTCCATGCGATCGGAACCACGCCAGCGTACGACGATATCAGCAGTATGGCTACCTGGTTCGAACAGCGGAATATGCCTGCGTTGATTACAGATTGCCTGTCCGAGATATATGTGTCTGCAGGCGCGATGAAAGCTGTCTCTTCTGGAGTCCTCGCGTTAGAGATCTCGCGGACCGATCACACCTACATTATGTGGTTCCGCCCCGAGCAGCCGCGCGTCGTAACCTGGGCGGGCAATCCGAACAAACCTGTGGAAGTGAGCGAAGGCAGTTTCAGGCTCAGTCCCCGAAAATCCTTCGAGGCATGGAAGGAGAGCGTGGGCGGACGGTCATTTCCATGGGGTGAGGCCGAAGTTCGCGCAGCCCTCAACCTGCGGAAGGTTCTTTCCCTCGCTCTGTTCACCAAAGGATCGGAAAAGCATGGCGAGTAACCTGGCTGGGGAATCGCGAAGCCCGGCAGAAAAACCATCTATGTTCGTTGGCAGAGTGACAGGGATACTCCATCGAGAACTGTTCCAACTCACCTTTTAGGATGGCGCGAATCCCGGCCGCAGCCTTGGCTGCGTCGCTCCCTTCGGGGCCTGCGGTTCTGGCCACATTTTCCTGCGCGAAGCTCCACCTGGGACGGCCGCGATCTGCGCCGCTCTGGTCTGCGAAGCCTGCTGGTAAATGTCTCCGCCGAAAAAGCCGGCATCTAGATATTCCTCTCCCTTGCGCTCGTGAAATCCCGAATACGTCCTCCCAATTGCAGCGCCGTTTGTGAATTACTGGTTGATATGCAATCGTAATAATCGTGATGCGTATGCGTGTCTGCGTATCGCGAGGTCTTGTTTACGCGCCAGTTTTTTCAGTGGAAGGCTAAGTCGTGAAAATCGTTGTAATGGGAAGTGCGCAGGGGCATGGCGGGCTGCAGACCCACTTTCGGATGCTCGTGCCTTTCTTGATCAGGGAAGGACATCAGGTCGGCGCGATCAACGTCGCCGATTCTGCGGAGGGCGTGGTTCGTGGAAATGCGTTTACATACGTCATGCCGCATACGGTGGGCAGTCCGTGGGCCACTTTGCGTAAAAGCCTCGGATTCCTATTCGCGCGCAGACGCGCCGCGCGTTTCATGCCAGAGCTTTTCATTGGAACGGCGATCGGCCGAGCCTATGCACAGATCGCACAAAGCCTGCCCGCGAAGACCTTCAAGATCTGGGAAGAGGTATGGGGCGAAATTCCGAAGAACGATCCCCTGCGTATTCATGTATCAGGCTGCTTCGATGCAGTTGCCGCGCAGTCGCCCCTTATCGCCAAGATATTTCAGGAGCAGATTCCCTGTACGAAACCAGTGAGAGTGTTGCCGTGTTTTGCCGAGCCGCTGAATTTCACTGCTCTTCCAACGCTTCCTGCGCAAGACGCTCCCCTGCGTTTGTGTTTTTTCGGGCGGTTAGCGAAAAACAAGGGTGTGTGCGAGTTTCTCCGCGCGTTCGCCCGGGTTGCTCCACAAGTGAACGCTACGTTTGACATCCATGGCTCGGGGCCGGAAAAGCCGGCCATCGCAGAGCTGATTGCAAGCCTGGGGTTGAAGGATCGCGTAAGCCTGTTGGGGCCTTATCCGGGTGGCGACGAATATTCCAAACTGCTGGCTTCCTACCACTGCCTGGTTGCGCCAAGTCGAGGTTACGAAGGAGTGCCCTTGGTTCTCATCGAGGCGATGAACTGCGGCCTGCCCTTCCTGGCAACCAGCATCGGCGCAATTCCAGATGCAGCTCGAAACAATGAGGACGTTCTCCTCATGCCTCTCGACGAGGACGGAATGATTGCCAGCCTGCAGGAATTTTCTCTCAAGGTAAGAAGCGGCACAGTATCGTGTGCGCGCTTGAAGAACTTCTATGATCAACACTTTTCTCCTGCTGTGATGGAGCAGTCATGGCGAGAAATGCTGAGTGCGCCAAGGATGTTTTTCTCATGACTGTGAGTGATCGATCGTCGCTGATTATCGGAGCGTCTGGTTTTCTGGGCAGTTACTTGTCCTCCGAGTGCCACGCCAACGGCCAGAGACTGTGCGGTATTTCCTATACGCCGCCGGCGCATGTCGATATCTGGACTAAGTTCGCAGAGTGTGACTTGCATGATGTGGATTTCGCGCGTTTCCTCGACGGCGATAAGCTCGGCACCTGCTACGTCCTTACGGGAGGCTCATCCGTTTCGGATTCAATGCAGGAGCCTGCACGAGATTTCCAGAAACTTCTGCCAGGTTTGGCACGGTTGCTCGAATACTTGGTTCGAGAACAGAAGGACTGTCATCTCGTTCTTTTCTCAAGCGCTGCGGTATACGGCAATCCAGTGCAGAATCCGATCAGTGAAACATCGCCGATTGCCCCGCTCTCTCCGTATGGCGCCCATAAATGGCTGGCAGAGGAGATGGTCCGCCGCTACTCGGAAATTTTCGGGCTGCGGGCGTCGATCCTGCGTGTCTTTTCAGCATATGGTGCCGGCCTGAAGCGGCAGCTCTTTTGGGACATTTTGCGGAAGTACCACGATGCGTTGGCCAACGGAACCAAAAGAATGGTGCTGAATGGAACTGGCGAAGAAACTCGTGACTTTATTCACGGGAAGGACGTAGCACGTGCCACGTTCTTAGTCGCGCAGGAACTGCCTCGCGCAGGGCACGAAACTTATAACATCGCGAACGGTGTAAGCGTCTCCATCAGAGATGCAGCAACAGAGCTGATAAACCAGTTGAGCGAAAAGGTCGAGCTATCTTTTTCGGGAGTTGAACGTGCCGGAGATCCGATGCGCTGGATGGCCAACGTCGAGAAACTGAGTGCCTTGGGATATCAGAACTCGGTCACCCTGGAAGCTGGACTGGCAGATTACGTCAGGTGGAACAGCGAACTGAACCCGATGCAGTAATGTTGCCAGGCTCTCAAAAGGGGAACTGCCTTCGGCGCTCCCGCGCCACCGCGGCCAGCAGCTTATATATCCTGTTACACAGCCACTCTAGTTTCGCTAAATTACTGATTGATTGGTGCCGGGAGGGGGAATCGAACCCCCATGAAGTTGCCCTCGGCGGATTTTGAGTCCGCTGCGTCTGCCAGTTCCGCCATCCCGGCTCTGCACTGCAAACTCCGGAGGTTGAGGGACCTGCGGAACTCTGTTGCACTGCTGAGGTCGACTGCAAAGCGTTGTGTTGTTGCCTCGCGCTCTGAGCAAATCCAGTATCGCACAGCCATCGCGATGCTGCCAATCCGAGCGGCAAGGGCCAACTTCAATCTAGAGTTCCGATTTGTCTGATGTTGAAGATTGAAGTCCTTTCCTCGGCTTATCATGGAAGTATGCAATTTCAGCCCAACTTGGGGTGCCGGATCGGCCGTTGGATTCTGTGGGCGGCGCTGGTGCTCATTCCAGCGAGCGCTTTCGCCGGCGATGTTGCCGCCTTTGACCTGGTTGGCCCTCGCATGGAGGTCACGGTTACACGCGAAGGACGCACCTTGCCCATCGCCGAGGTCCCGAATCTTCAGGCTGGCGACCGTATCTGGATTCATCCTGGGCTGCCCGATGATCAGCGTGCGCGTTATCTGATGGTAGTCGCCTTTCTGCGCGGCGCAACCAATCCTCCTCCCGATGCCTGGTTCACCCGCGCTGAAACCTGGACCAAGCTCGTGCGCGAAGAGGGCATTGTTGTCACCGTGCCCCAGGGAGCGCAGCAGGCGCTCATCTTTCTCGCCCCGCAAACCGGCGGAGACTTTGCCACCCTTCGCTCGGCCGTGCAGGGCAAGCCCGGAGCTTTCGTTCGCGCGGCGCAGGATCTGCAACTGGTCAGCCTGAATCGCGCCCGACTTGAAAAATATCTCGCCGCCATTCGTGACTCAGATGAGCGCGATCCCAAGGCTCTGCATGAGCGTGCGCTCGTTCTGGCCCGCAGTCTCAGCATTAAGGTAGACGAGCAGTGCTTCGCTCGTCCGGTGCTGCAGCAGGCTTCCTGCCTGATGCAGAACAGCGACCAACTTGTCCTTGACGATGGCCACGGCCAGTCCATGGTCTCCACCCTTACCGAAGGCGCTGGCTCAGACCTTCTGGGAGCCATCAGCACCACCCGGGTCGCAGGCGGCGGAGCGTACAGTCCCTACGTGGGAGTTGTCGTAGACCTCGCGCGCCTCATGGAGAACCTGCACACCGCCAAGTATCAATACATCTCGGCGCTCGCCTTGCCGCAGGCAGACGAACTGCATCTGCGTCTCAACTACCCGCCCTCGTTCCACAAGCCGCAGTCGGTCATTGTGATCGGGCTTCCCGTGGTGCAACCGGCTGTGCCGCCCCTCCTGCATCCGGTCCCGGCAGAGGCCGTGAACTGCGCGCAGAATCCCGGCCTGGTGCTTGGAGCAGACGGCGCGCCTCTGGTCTTCTCTTCCGAACTCGCCCATGACCTCACGCTTCATCTTGAAAGCAAAGACGGCAAGTCCATGGAGATTCCCGTGGTCGCCAACGCTCTTCAGGGCGGATTTGTGCCGTCGTCCTCCGTGCCAGCCCTTGACTGGCTCCCCCTTGCTTTCACCGCAAAGGTGCATGGACAGTGGGGCTTTCAGAGTTTCGACGGACCTCTGTACAAGCTGCAGCGCTCCGATCCCTCAGCCAAGTGGATGATTCCCGAGGACGACAAATCCGTTGCCATTGCCGGGCATGACCGCACGCTGCATCTGCGTTCCGGCAACAGTGTCTGCGTGCAGGAGATCAACTTCCGCCCGGCCAAGGGCGAGGTCGCCAAGGCCACCTGGAAGCCGCTTGAAGACGCGCTCGAAGTGCATCTTCCGCTGGAGCACACAGCGGCTGGCGAAGGTGTGCTGCTGGTCAAACAGTTCGGCGTCGCGCCCTCCTCTGAGCTTCCTCTGCACGTCTACGAAGAGGCTTGCCATCTCGATGAGTTCCAACTCCACGCAGGCGATGCGCAGGGAATGTTGAAGGGAAGCTGTCTCGATCGCGTTGAGTCCCTGGAGGCTGCCGGAACTCACTGGCACGCCACCGCGCCTGCGTCTGCCAATCAGCTGCCTATGCGGGCGGATAACTCCGAGCAGCTCGCAGTGCATGACAAGCAATCAGTCGCCGCGCACGTCTTGCTCAAGGATGGTCGCGTGCTTGATGTCCACGGAAATGTTTTGCCGCCGCGTCCGCGCCTCCTCCTGATGAGCAAAGTAATCGAGCCTGCGGCTTCGCCCATTCATCTGGGCGGAGACGACGATTTGCCGGTCAATGCGCGGCTGAACTTCCGCCTCAAGTCCGAGCAACCGTCGGTCTTTGGCAAGGGTGAGAAGGTCGAAGTGGCCAGCGCGGATGGTTTTTATCACACTGAACTGAGCATGGAGAACGGCGGCCTGATGCGGCAGAACGCTCATACCGTCATGGCAAAGCTTGAAATCCCAAGCGACTTTGGCGCATCCTCTTTCGGCGCGCTGCGCTTCCGTCCCATTACTGCTGAGGGCTACGAAGGAGATTGGCAGCCGCTTGCAACCCTTGTGCGCCTTCCTGAACTCACCGAACTGCATTGCCCCGCCAGCAAGGATGAACTCTGCGAACTGAGTGGAAACAACCTGTTTCTGATCGAGTCCATCGCTTCCGATTCCGGATTCCAGCACTCGGCGAGCATCAGCGAAAACGCAATGACCGCCTCGGTCGAGGTGCCGCGCCCCAAGGGAAAACTTCTCTACCTGAAATTGCGCGACGATCCTTCCGTGGTTCACACCCTTGAGATGCCGGTGAAGAAAGACGCCCCTGCCGTACGCAAGGAGGCCGCTCCTAAGGAAGAGAAGCCGGCCGCCTCCGTCGAGAAGAGTGCGAATCCCGCCAAGGCCGCTGAGCGCGATTCGCCCCAGTAGAAATATTCAACGTAATAAAGAAGGGAGCCATCTGCTGGCTCCCTCGCTATCCAAAAACTTGCTGACGATTACTCGCGGCTTGCGGCCATGGCTTTGGTTTCCAACTCAGGCAGGCTCGGTTCGGCGCTCATCTCGCGGACCGTGGCGCGCAGCCGTAAAAGGTGCTGCACGTAATCGGTAAATACCTTCAATGAAGCTTTGCTCTCTCCGCGTTGCCGCGCCCTGAAAACGTAGCCGATCTCGACGATTTTTCTCACCCGCGAGCGCACCAGCAGTTCCACAAGAATCTTGTAGCCGCACGGCTTCAGTTCCACGTCCTCCACCGCAGCACGGCGAATGACAAAGAACCCAGCCATCGGATCTGAAACCATGCTGAGCACGTCGGGCAGCAGCATTTTGCCCAGCGCGCGCAGGCTGCGTGAAATACACAGGCGCGGCAAACACCAGTCGCTCGTGCCTCCGCCCTCTGCCTCACGGCTCGCCACCGCAAGATCCGCGCCCTGTTGCATCGCCGCAATCAGTTGCGCCGTCACTTCCGGCGGATGCTGCAAGTCTGCGTCAATCACGCCCAGCATGCTACCGCGCGACGCCTGCCAGCCCCGCACCACGGCCGTAGCGAGTCCGCGCTCATCTACGCGCCGAATCGCAATCACGTGCGGATCGCGGGCAGCCATCTCGGCGGCAACCTTCCATGTTCCGTCTGGGCTGTTATCGTCCACCACAATGATCTCGTAGGAGTCTCCCACCTGGGAGACGAGCGCCGGCGTCAACAACTCCACCAGTTCTCCAAGATTGTGGCTCTCGTTGCGTGTTGGGACTACGAGAGAAAATGCAATGCACTCCCCGACCGACCGTGCAGGCACAATCAGTTTTCCGGAGGGCGCCGGCGTTAGAGCTTCAGTAGTACTGCTCAGGGTTTCAACTCGCATTCTATTCATTCCAGCATATGCAAGCCGTAAGAGTCTAGGAGAGTGGCACGAAATCTCTAATATTTGCGGTATTCAATATTCCTTAGTGTCGTAGCGCGCCTTTCGTGCGCAACAACCTGCGTTCTCTGGTGTTTTTTTCTTTACAGGATGGGAATAAAAGAAAATTCAATTCCTGGTGACGAACAGTGGAGAAGAGAAATGCGAAAGAGTTTGATCATGAAAAGTGCAGTGCTGTTGCTGGGAATCTCCCTGGGCGGCACCGCGATGCTCGCACAGGCAACTGCAGCGCCTGACACTACAACCCCCAGCGCGGAACAACGCGCGCAACAGCGTCCTCAGCTATCTGCCGAACAGCGGCAGCAACTCGGCGAACTGCGGGCCAGCGCGCGGGATCAGGCGGCCATCATCCGCAACGATCAGTCGCTGACGGCCGCACAAAAGCAGGCCAAACTGAAGGATCTTCGTGCCAGCACCCGTGAGCAGATGAGGTCCGTTTTCACGCCTGACCAGCAGAAGGCTTTTGCCGCCCATCGTGAAGCCCGCAAGGGCCGCATCGCTGCCAAACTCGGTCTCACGCCTGATCAGCAGAGCAAGCTGAAGGATCTCCACGCCTCTACCCGTCAGCAGCGTCAGGCTGCGCTCGGTAACTCCGCGCTCAGCAATGAGCAGAAGCAGGCACAGCTTACGCAGATTCGTCAGGCTTCAAGGGCGCAACTGGCCACCATCCTCAGCCCCGATCAACTCGCGCAGTTGCGTCAGATGCACATGGGCCAACATCGTCACATGCAAATGTAACGGCCCGCTCACAATGTTGCGCTTCCTTCGCGGAAGCAGGAAAGCCGCCCGAAGTTTGGGCGGCCCATTCTTTCTTACAGGAATGTCGTCAAAACACTTCGCAGACAATGCACTTCAGGTAATGCGTTTCCGGAACATTCAGCAACACTGGATGATCCACCGACTGCATTCGCTTCTCAATGATGTGCAAGTTGCGGCGGGCGTCCAGCGCGGCGCTGGAGAGCATGGCGAGAAAGTCATCTTCGCTCACGTGGAATGAGCATGAGCAAGTCACCAGCAGTCCGCCGTTGCGCACCATCTTCAACGCGCGCAGATTCAACTCCTTGTAGCCGCGCAGTGCATCCTCAGCGTTCTTTCTGGACTTCGCAAACGCCGGAGGATCGAGCACGATGCTCTCATAGCGCCGCTCCGCATCCGCGTACTGGCGCATCAACTCAAAGGCGTCAGCTTCCACCCACTCAATCGCCTTCTGACCGTTCAGTGTGCGGTTGCGCTCGGCAACTGCCAGCGCTTCGGCGGAGATGTCAACGGCCGTTACCTGCTCGCAGACACGGTTTATGTGCAAGGCAAAGCCGCCCTGGTAGGTGCAGATTTCCAGCGCGCGCCCATGCGCATAACGTTCGGCGGCCCGGTAGTTCTCGCGCTGATCCAGAAACGCTCCGGTCTTCTGTCCGGTGCTTCCGTCGTAATGAAACGCGAGTCCGTTGATGTGAAATTCCGTCGCGCTCTTCGCTTTCTTTAAACGGGAGTAGATCGCCTGGTCTTCGCGCGCGGGCAGTCCTTCCAACTCGCGAATGCGCGGGTCCACTCGCTCCAGAATCGTCTCCGGCTTGTAGGCGGACTTCAACTCCTCCAGCAGAATCTCGCGCGCGAACGTCGCGTCCATGGCCTGCGTCTGCACCTGCACGCTGATCACGTCGTTGTACTTGTCCACAATCAGGCCGGGAGTAATGTCGGCCTCGCTGAAGAGCACGCGAAACGCATCAGCATCGCGCACCACGCGCTCGCGATAGGCAATCGCCTGCCGGATGCGGTAGCGCAGCAGTTCAGGATACTTCTCGGCATCCACTGCGCTCTGCGCAACCATGCGTAGCGCAATCTGCGATGTCGAACTGTACAGCGCCGAGCCCCACACCTTGCCGCGCTGATCTTCCACACGCACCAGTGCGCCCGGCGAGGCCAGTTCCACGCGTTCTACATCCGAGCGAAAGATCCACGGATGGCCGCCGCGCAACCTTGCTACAGCGTGCGCGTTCACTACTGCGCGTGCCGCCGGAGCCGTCGATGTTTTCTTCTGAGGTTTCATGCGGAGAGATGTTGGCGAGCGCACCACGTTGTTCCAGTACGCCCGTCGTATATCTTGTGTCGCTAGGACTTGGGAAGCTGGTGCCGCAGGTCTTCCAGAATTTCAGGCGGCAACTGTTCCTTGTACTTCTCGTCCAGGTTCGCTTCGTCCACAAACAGGTTGCGCGCCTCGCTGATTTCGCCGGCGAAAATCTGCTGGCACACTGCATTCTTTTCCACGCGCTTGGCAATTGCCTCGCCTGTCATGGCGTCATAGGCCTTCATGGTGGCGTTGCCCTTGTGATTGATGAACACCACAAACGCGCCACTCGTACCCAGTGAAGGCACAAACATCCACTCGCGTTCGGCCTGGTGCGCAATGCCCGTACTGTTCACGGCTGACGTCTTAACGTTGTGCTCCGGCAGGTAATACATCATCCGCCCACACGAGTCGCAAAGAATCACTTCCTGCGCGGCGCGCACGTTGGAGAGTACCTGCGGACGCAGCATGAACTGGCAGGCCGTACAACGATGATCCACCACTTCTGCCACTGCGTAGCCGCGCGATTTCAGAATCCGGTCATAGCTCGCCAGCAGCGATTCGTCCACGCCCGAGCGCAATGTTTTGCTCTTGGTTTGGGCCTTGGCTGCCGCGGCCCGGTCGGAGTCGCCGGCCTTTTCGGCTTCCTTCTTCTGGATATCGACTTCGACGCTCTCCGTCTTTAGCGCGTCTTCGGCCTCGGCAAGTGCCTTCTGCAGCGCTTCAGCGTTCACCATGACATCGAGAATCTTCTCCTCAAAGCCGGCGATTTCGCCTTCCGCGTGCGCAATCTCAGAAAGTAGCGCCTTGTATTGTTCGTTGTTCTTGATGCTGGAGGACTGACCGCGGAACTTGAGAATCTTCTCGTTAAGAGCTTGAATCTCCTGCTCGTGCTGGCGTTTGGCGGTTTCGCTCGCCTTAATGGCGGCGCGCGCGTCATCCACGCGCTTGCGCGCTGTGGCCAGCTTCGCGTCAATTCGCGCTACATTCTTGGGAATGGCGGCAAGCTGCGTGTTGAGACGCGCCAGTTCTAGATCGACCGCCTGCAGTTCGACGAGCTTTTCAAGATCGGTTGGCTTTTTTCCGGGGAAGCTCATGAACTTTAAAGTTTAGCACGTTCGCCCCACCGGGGCCTTTTTGCCCCTGTGACTAGGAACTTTACCGGATAGCCTCTGCCGCCCGTTTCGCCTACATTACGTAGCATGCCCATGGAGTTTGTCCGCGTCCTGCTTGGTCTGACCATTGCGCTCTTTCACGTGCAACTGGCGGATTTTCTGCGCGAGCAGGATCAGGCACTGGCCGTCACATTCCGCCAGCGCGGCGTCCCTCTGCCGGGTGCTTTGCCCAAGCAGGCCGCTCATGACCTCTTCTTCGCACTGGGCATCTTGCTGACGCTCTTCAGCCTTTTCCGCATCTGGATGACCCTCCGCTAAGCCCTTTGTCTCTTCGGCCTTGCTTGCCAACCCAGCCAGCCCCCGTTTACCTTCCCCAAAGGAGCAATCAGCTCACGAGGGATGTCCTTGAAGATCACGAAGTGGCTCGCAGTGCTCTGCGTGTTTGCCGCCGCAGCTTCCATGGCGCAGCAGGCACCGGCCAAAAAGCAATACACCGTGGAGTCAATCTTCTCCTTGTCAGCTGAGCGCGCTCAGCCTCCTGCGGCAACCCAGTGGAGTCCTGACGGCACCAAGCTTTCCTTCATTCAGCATGGAGAGGCCGGTCAGCAGGAGTCGCTCTACTACTTCGATCCTGCCAGCGGCAAGAGCGCGCAGTTGATCGCTGCAGACCAGCTCGCCGCCCTCGTGCCTTCCACCGGCAAGCTCAAGGACGACCGCCAGCGTGAGAACCGCGCCCGTTTTGGTGTGGCTGAATACCAGTGGGCGCCTGACTCCCGCAGCCTGCTCTTTGACGCGCTCGGTCAGCTCTGGATCTTCGATCTTGCTACCACGCACGGTCGCCAGCTCACCACTGCCGACGAGCCGTCCAGCGACCCGAAGTTTTCTCCCAACGGAAAGCTTCTCAGCTACGTCCGCGGCCACAACCTCTATGTCCGTCCCACCGCCGGAGGCAAGGAATCCGCACTCACCACCGGCGCCAGTGACGATCTGCTTAACGGCGAAGTGGACTGGCTCTACTCGGAAGAGCTCGACGTGCGCTCCAACTATTTCTGGTCGCCAGATAGCACGCAGATTCTCTACCTCCAAATGAACGAATCGCCCGTGCCGCAATATCCCATCGTCAACTGGATGCCCACGCACCCGGAGACCGAGCAGGAGCGCTACCCCAAGGCCGGCGACGCCAATCCCACCGTCAAGCTCATGCTCACCTCGCTCGACGGACACTCGCGCCAGATCGATCTCGGAGTCGGCGGCGACTACTACATTCCGCGCTTCGGCTGGGCGCGCCCCGGCCTCGCCTGGGCCATGGTGCTCAACCGCCTGCAGAATCAGCAGGACCTTTACTTCATTGATGTGCGCACCGGAAAGTCTCGCCGCGTGCTGCATGAGAGCGACCCCAACTACATCGAGTTGCATGATGCTATGGGTCGCGGCGCGCATCAGGGCTTGCGCTTTCTTGACGGCAGCGACGAGTTCCTCTGGCTGAGCTGGCGTGATGGATTCACACATGTCTATCTATATAGCTTCCACGCCGCCAAGCTGCTCGAAGAGGCAAAGCTCGTGCGCCAGTTGGAGCAAGGTCCGTACGAGGTCAACACTCTGCTGGGCGTAGATGAAACCAAGGGCCTCGTCTACCTCGAGGCCAACAAGGGCGACGATCGCCAGGAACATCTCTTCGCCGTCCCGCTCGCCGGAGGCGAAGCCGCGGCCGTCACGCGTGCGCCCGGCGTTCACGCGGTCACAATGACCGACGATGCAAAGTACTTTGTGGACACCTACAGTTCACTCACCACTCAGCCGCGCATGCAGATCTGCGCCGTCAGCGGACCATGCAGCGAGGTGTGGGCCTCGCATGCGTGGGACGACTATGACACGCTCACCCCGCAGTTCGTGGACTTCAAGGCCGAAGACGGACAGCTCCTGCGTGGCGTGCTTCTGCTGCCTCCCGCCGGTTCCGCCGCCGAGGTTAATGGCAAGGTGCCGCTCATCCTCAATCCCTACGGCGGCCCGCACGGACAGGAAGCGCGCGACAGTTCACACACCATGAGCGGTTTCGACCAGGTGCTTGCACATCGCGGCTTCGCCATTCTCAAGATTGACAATCGCGGCATGGGAAATCGTGGCCGCGCCTTCGCCATGCCTGCCTTCCATCATCTCGGCGAGGTGGAGTTGAAAGACAATCTCGCCGCGCTCGAACAGGCCCTCTCGCGCTTTCCGCAACTCGACAACACGCGGCTTGGCTGGTGGGGATGGAGCTACGGCGGCACCATGACCGCATACGCGCTCACTCACTCCGACCGCTTCAAGGCCGGCATCAGCGTCGCTCCGGTCACCGACTGGCGCAACTATGACACCACTTACACCGAGCGCTACATGGGCCTGCCTCGCGAAAACGCCGCGCAGTATGACGCAACCAGCATCGTGAAGTCCGCAGCTCATCTGCACGGACGCCTCCTGCTCGTGCACGGCACCAGCGATGACAACGTGCATCTGCAGAACTCGATCCAGTTCATCAATGCCATGGTGGAGTCTGGCCGTCCATTCGACTTGCAGCTCTATCCCGGCAAGACGCACGGCATCGCCGGACCCGCCGCGCGCACGCACCTCTTCAGCCGCATGCTCTGGCAGTGGGAACAATATCTGGCGAAGTGAAAACTTGAGGGTGCCCCATCCTAACCTTCCGTTGGTTAGGGTGGGGTAGTTGCTGTTGCTCTTGCTCTTACCGCACCTTCCACTTCGATGACAGCATAGACAGCTTCTGCTCTACCGACATCTGCGGCTTCTCCGCGGGCTTCGCTGCCTGCGGCTTCGACGGCTGCGGCTTGCGCGGTTGCTGTTTCGGAGAGGCCTCCAGCAGTGCCTTGATGGAGAGTGCGATGCGCTTGGTCTTTACGTCTGCACTCAGCACCTTCACCTTTACAATCTGCCCCACCTTCACCGCGTCGCTCGGCTCCTTGATGAAGTGATTGGAAAGTTCGCTGATGTGCACCAGTCCATCCTGATGCACGCCAATATCCACGAACGCGCCGAACTTGGTCACGTTGGTGACAACGCCCTCCAGAATCATTCCCGGCTGCGCGTCGGCAATCTCGCGCACACCTTCAGCAAAGCTGGGGGCCACGAACTTGTCGCGCGGATCGCGTCCCGGCTTCTTCAATTCATCCAGAATGTCGTTCAACGTGAATGTGCCCGCTGTGAGTTGCGTGCGGTCCACATTCGCCAGCAACTCGGGACGCTGAATCAGCTCGCGCACCGGAGTCTTCAGCGACGACGCAATCTGCTCCACCACTGCGTAAGACTCCGGGTGCACCGCGGTCATGTCCAGGGGGTTCTCGCCATCGCGGATGCGCAGGAATCCTGCGGCTTGCTCAAACGTCTTCGGCCCCACGCCCGGAACCTTCATCAGTTGCGCGCGCGAGTGAAAGCGTCCGTTCTCATCGCGATACTTCACAATGTTCACCGCCGTGCGCTCGGTCACTCCTGCCACGTATCGCAGCAGCGTCCACGAAGAAGTATTCAGATCAACGCCCACGCGGTTCACGCAGCTCTCGATCACCGCTTCCAGCGATTGCTGCAGGTTGCGCTGATCCACATCGTGCTGGTACTGCCCCACGCCAATCGACTTCGGATCGACCTTCACCAGCTCTGAGAGCGGGTCCTGCAAGCGTCGCGCAATGCTGATCGCGCCGCGCACTGTCAGGTCAAGCTCAGGGAACTCTTGCCTCGCAATGTCCGAGGCGGAGTAAATGCTGGCGCCGCTCTCGCTCACCGTGACGGCGAAAATGTTGTCGAGCTTGCGTTCGCGCAAGAAGTCGCGTACAAACTGATCGGTTTCGCGTCCGGCGGTTCCGTTGCCAATGGCGATGGCCCTCACATTGTGCACGGCCATCAGCTTCTCCAGTACCTTCGCGGCCTGCTCCAGTCCGCTCTTGGAAGTGAACGGATACATCACGTCATGCGCTAGAAATTTTCCTGTCTCATCCACTATCGCCAGCTTGCATCCGGTGCGCAGTCCTGGGTCAATGCCGAGCACAGAGACCGGACCCGCTGGCGGAGACAGTAGCAGGTTGTGCAGGTTGTCGCGGAAGACGGCAATCGCGTCGGCGTCTGAACGCTTCTTCAACTCCAGCCGGATCTCGCCCTGGATCGAAGAGTTCAGCAGCCGCTGCCACGCGTCGTCAATGGCCAGCGTGAGCTGCGGAGTCCAATCGCCCTGCGCTCGCAGAATGCGCGAGTTCAGCAGGTTCACCGCACGCTCCGGCTCAAGTTCCATCAGGAAGAAAAGAACGTTCTCGGTTTCGCCGCGCCGGATGGCCAGCATGCGATGCGAGGGGATGGTCTTCACCGGCTCGCGATAGTCGTAGTACATGGCGAACTTCTGCTGCTCGTCCACCGCATCGCTGGACTTGCGGCTGGTGATGACGGCTTCATCGAACATGAGCTGCCGCAGCGCCTTGCGCAGGTCGGCGTCTTCGCTGATGATTTCGGCAACAATGTGGCGCGCGCCTTCCAGGGCTTCGTCCACGCTGGCGACGCCCTTCTCTATATCGACAAATGTCGATGCATACTCGGCCAGCGGAAGCTCCGTCTTCTGCTGCGCCCAAAGATACTGCGCCAGCGGCTCCAGTCCCTTCTCGCGCGCGATAGTGGCCTTGGTGCGGCGCTTCGGTTTGTAGGGCAGGTACAGATCTTCAAGCTCGCTTTTGTCGAGACACTTTTCAATGCGCGTCTTCAACTCGTCGCTGAGTTTGCCTTGCTCTTCAATCGAGTGCAGGATGGTTTCGCGGCGCGCGGCAAGGTCGCGGAAGTAAGCGAGCTGTTCTTCAATCTCGCGCACCTTCACTTCATCGAGATTGCCGGTGACTTCTTTGCGATAGCGCGCGATGAACGGCACTGTGCCGCCGCCATCGAGCAACTCGATGACCGCGACAAGACTGCGGAGGGGAACGTCGATGGTCTGCGAAATGTGCAGCAGAATTTCAGGAGAGAGACTTTTTAATTCAGACATGGCTTACGCCAATTCTACTTGCTTGCCTTGAGGAAAACCTGCGCGGTCAAAATGGATGGAGTTTGCACAGCGAATGGTGCGAAATAGTGACCCACGATTGGCAAGAAGGTGAATCGTTAGGACACGCAGGGTTACTGGTTGGGCAATCGTTGTGCAGCGTGGGCGAACGATTGTCTGAGTGGTGAACATGGCCTCTCCAACGATTCACTAGATGGTCAATCGTTGAGAGCTGTGTTGGAGTCTCCCCGGCGATGTCGAAGATAGGTGTAGGCCGAGGCGCAAGCGACAAGCAGACCGAGCGTGCCTTGAGCAAGGTCGGCCTGAGCGTGATCGGTGTACAGGTGAATCGCCCAGAGCACAGGCACCTGCCACAACTCGACGACGCGAGTGTAGAAGGCTCCGAGCAAGGACATCACAGTGTTCATGTAGAAGTATCCGGTGAGTCCGACCATGGCGACCACCAGCATCGCCGCCCACATTGCGGGCGAGAGCGGTTGCAGCGCGGTGTGCGATGCGGCGCGAAGTGCGAAGCCGCCGAGCGTGGCTCCGACCAGAGCAGGAGCGATGAGCCAGAAGAGATGTTCGTCCGCGTGTTGGGCGCGCTCCCAGACCTTGTAGGTGGCGGCGCGCGAGGCTAAGGCGACCAGCAGAAAGGCGATGCCGCGTGGCGCGTTGAGGACTGTACCGGGTTCGCGTACAGCCTCAAGAGCAAAGAGAATGAGCGCGGTGGAGAGCACGAGCAGGGTGCGACGTTCGTAGCTGCGGCGCGATCCGCGCACGTAGGCGAGGATCAGCGCATCAAGCAGCAGCACGGCTTGTGTGACACGTCCGCTCAGGAGTCCGATGGCTCCGAACCAGCCGACGAAGGTGAGACCGCCGGTGACTACTCGCAACAGCGCGAGGCGCGGAGAACGCGGCGTCCACTCGCTACGCGTGGGACGCACGATGAGCGCGAGCAGGGCAAGTGCGAGCAGAGAGCGGTACACCAGAATTGTGGCAAGCGAAAGATGAGCGCGTCGCGCGAGCAACTCGATGGAGACCGTGATCGCTACCTCGGATACCACCATGCCTGCGAGCGGCATGCGGCTCCAGAGACTGTTGGGGGAATGCGGCACAGTCGGATTGTATATGGTCAGGTTTCAAGGTTTCACAGATTTCAAAGTTGAAGGCAAAGGCAAGTGCAATGCTGGGCGGTGCTGGTTGAAATTCCCTTGGGCCGCGCGGGAGAGTCGAGCGGAGTAGGGGTCCTTCGCTTCGCTCAGGATGACACTTCAGGAACAAGAGCAACAGCAACGGCAACGGCAACAGCAACGGCAATAGCAACAGCAATAGCAACAGCAACGGCAACGGCAATAGCAACAGTTCCAGCGTCGGCCCACACCAACAAAAAAGAGGCGCCGGAGCGCCTCAGGGTTGCTGTCGTTCGGGAGAAACTAGGCGAGTCCCATTTCTTCGGTGGCCATCTGGCGCATGATGAACTTTTGCACCTTGCCGGTCACCGTAGTGGGGAAGCTGTCAACAAACTTGATGTACTTGGGAACCTTGAAGCCCGCGATCTGGCCGCGGCAATAAGTCTTGATGGCGTCAGCGTCAAGCTGGGTGCCGTCGTGCGGAATGATCCAGGCCATTACCTCTTCGCCATACTTTTCGCTGGGCACGCCGATGACCTGCACGTCCTTGATGCCGGTGTATGTGTAGAGGAACTCCTCGATCTCGCGGGGATAAATGTTTTCGCCGCCGCGAATGATCATCTCCTTGAGACGTCCGGTGATGACGATGTAGCCGTGCTCGTCCATGCTGGCGATGTCGCCGGAGTGCAGCCAGCCGTCGGGCTCAATGGCCGCAGCCGTGCCAGCGGGATTGTTGTGATAGCCGTTCATCACCAGGTAGCCGCGAGTGCAGAGCTCACCGTTTTCGCCCAGAGCAACTTCTTTGCCGGTGTTCGGATCAATGATCTTAACTTCGGTGTGCGGCAGCGCGCGCCCCACCGTGGTGGTCTTGCGCTCAAGAGTGTCTTCGGTGGTGGTCTGGGTGATGACCGGCGAAGCTTCGGTGAGGCCGTAGCAGATGGTCAGCTCGGCGCAGTGCATGTCACGAATGACGCGGCGCATGAGGTCGATGGGGCAGAGTGATCCGGCCATGATTCCGGTGCGCAGTGATGTGAAGTCAAATTCCTTGAAACGCGGATGCGAGAGCTCGGCAATGAACATGGTGGGCACACCATAGACGGCCGTGCAGCGCTCCTCGTGGACGGCCTGCATGGTGGCCAGCGGATCGAAATAGTCAGCAGGAATCACCATGGTGGAACCGTGGGTGAGGCAGGCCATGTTGCCCAGCACCATGCCGAAGCAATGGTAGAAGGGAACTGGAATGCAGACGCGGTCCTCGTGCGTGAGCTTCATGGAGTCGCCAATGAACTGGCCGTTGTTGACCACGTTGTAGTGGCTGAGTTCCGCGCCTTTGGGAGTGCCGGTGGTTCCGCTGGTGTACTGGATGTTGATGGTGTCATGCGGGGCGAGGCTGGCTTGGCGAGCGTGCAGGTCGGCTTCCGAGATCTCGTCGGCCCTGGCCATCATGGCCTTCCAGTTCAACATGCCGGACGGTGCATTCTCGCCGATGTACACGACGTGGCGAAGCTGCGGCAGGCGCACCGATTGGAGATTGCCAGGTTCGCAGCTTGCGAGCTCAGGAGCGAGGTATTGAAGCGTCTCCACGTAATTGCAATCGCGGAACTCATGCTCCATCACCAATCCCTTGCAGCCGGACTGCTGCAGCACGAACTCAAGCTCGTGGGCGCGGAAGCGGAGATTCATATTGACGAGAATCGCGCCCATTTTGCCGGTGGCAAACTGCATGAGAACCCACTGGGAAATATTGGTGGCCCAGATGCCGACGCGGTCCCCTTTGACGAAACCGAGGGCGATGAGTCCACGGGCGGTGCGTTCGACCTCGGCCTTCAACTCGGCCCAGGTGTAGCGCAGGCTCTCCTGGCGAAGGATGAGAGCGGGCGAGTCAGGGTAGCGCTCGGCCATGAGGTCGAGGACCTCGCCAATGCAGAGGTCGAGCAGGGCGGGAGTGTCTGCCCCGCGTGAATAGCTGATGGTTCCTTCGAGCACGGCCTGAGTCGGCATGCTAAATCTCCCTTTCGTTCGCATACTCACCCCTGAGTTCGATGTCTAATGATAAACGGAATGATCATTCGAAAAACTTATAGTGTTGTGAATTCTTGGAATGATGGAGGTTGCACAGGTTACACAGGTTGCAAAGTTGCGCAGGTAAAGGCAAGAGCAAAGCCAGGGCAACTACAAAAGACAGCAGAGTCTTGTACTGTAAGGAGTGACAGAGAATAAGAGCAAAGCTCGCGGAGGTTTTCCGCATGAAATACCATTCCGACGTTTTGATACTGGGCGCGGGCGCAGCAGGACTGATGTGCGCGATTGAAGCCGGCAAGCGCGGCCGTTCGGTGACGGTGCTGGAGCGCTCGAACCGGGCAGGGCAGAAGATATTGATCTCCGGCGGCGGGCGCTGCAACTTTACCAACGTGGGGACCAGGGCCGAGAACTTCATCTCGGGAAATCCGCATTTCGCAAAGTCAGCGCTGGCACGCTACTCGCCTGAGAACTTTGTGGCCATGGTGGAGCGGCATCGCATTGTGTGGCATGAGAAGAAGCTGGGACAGCTCTTCTGCGACCGCAGCGCGCAGGACATCCTGACCATGCTGGAAGAAGAATGCGTGCGGGTAGGCGTGCGCGTGAAGCTTGGCGTGGAAGTACGCGAAGTGCAGCAAGCCGATGCACGGTTCGTTGCGCTGGCCGGAGAAAATGAATTTGCGGCAGACGCGCTGGTGGTGGCAACGGGAGGGATCTCGATTCCGAAGATGGGCGCGACGCCGTTTGGCTATGAGCTGGCCAAGCAGTTTGGAGTACGGGTGATCGAGCCGCGTCCGGCGCTGGTGGCATTCACGTTGAATGCGGCGGACGCGAAGCGCTTCTGCGACCTGGCGGGAGTTTCCACCGAAGTGGTGGCGAGCGTGGGACGGCAGAGCTTCCGGGAAAAGATGCTGATCACGCACCACGGTTTCAGCGGTCCGGCGATTCTGCAGATCTCCTCGTACTGGCAGCCGGGGGAGAAGGTGACGCTCGATCTGGCTCCGGAGCAGCAAGTGTTTCTGCCTCTCACGCTGGAAGGTGCGCGGCAGCACACACCACAACCACAGGCGCTGGCGGCGGCCCTGCGCGAGGTGTTGCCGAAAGCGCTGGCGGATCGCTGGCTGGAACTGCATCCGATGAAGAAGTGGACGAATGCAGCCCTGGAAGAAGCCGAGCGGCTGTTACATCACTTTGAGTTTGTGCCGGCAGGAACCGAGGGCTTTGCGAAGGCTGAAGTGACGGCCGGAGGCGTGGACACGCGCGAGCTTGATGCAAAGACCATGCAGTCGGTGAAGGTTCCGGGGCTGTACTTTGTGGGCGAGGTGGTGGATGTGACCGGGCAACTGGGCGGCTACAACTTCCAGTGGGCATGGGCTTCCGGGTACAGCGCGGGGCAGGCGGTTTAAGGCCAGAGTTGCAGGCTACGGCAGGATTGCCAAGAACCGTGCACCACATGTACCCTTGCAGGCAATTTGCAGCGGGGTGCTGTAAGACTCCCTAATTTGGATAAACCAAGGAGGAGTGCACATGCTCAAGGGATTTCGCGATTTTATTCTGCGTGGCAACGTACTGGACCTGGCCGTTGGCGTAGTGATTGGCGCGGCGTTTGGCGCGGTGGTGACCTCGTTCACCAAAGATGTCCTGATGCAGTTGATCAGCGCGATTGCCGGGAAGCCGGACTTCAAAGAGGTTGTGTTTACGTTGAACAACACGCCGATCTTTGTGGGCAACTTCCTGACCGCTCTCATCTCATTCCTGCTGATTGCGGGTGCAGTGTACTTTGCGGTGATTGTGCCGGTGAACGCGCTGATGAACCGAATGAAGAAGCCGGAACCTGTGGCGGCTGCGACGACCAAGAAGTGCAGCGAGTGCACGCTGGAGATTCCGCTGGGAGCGAAGCGCTGCCCGAACTGCACATCGGTGGTTAGCGCGTAGAACGTTTCGGGTTGGAGTGTCTGCTCTCCCACCTTAGCCGTGCAGAAGACGCGCGTCGAAGGAGGGGCACCGCGTGATTGGAGCTACCTGGTCCGATGCGGAGCTTTGTCTTTGAGCATCTGCTCCACGCGCTGGGCGCTGGTGGCCAATGCCTCGCGAATGGTGTCTGCCTCGGGCAGATTCTGCCATAGATGTTTGGGCATGTGCTGGCGCATGAGCCCTTCATTGACCCGCGCAGGGTTGAAGGTGGAACGGTAATACTCGCGCCAGAGATCCTCGATGCGGTCGGCATCGGGGGCAGCGGCGGGCACGGATCCGCCTGACTCTTTTGCAATACTCTTTGCACCACCCTTCACAAACTCCTTCTGCACTCCAACGGTGAAACGCAACTGTCCTTCGTCCCAGTGCGCGCATTCGTCTGGAGTGAGGATTGACCAGCGCATGGACTTGAAGCGGCGAACGAATGATGGCGCGACGCGGCGAGTGACGCGGTGATCGGGCTGATACCAGGCGACGAACCGCTGCTCACTCTTGAGCTCGCGGAAGCGGACGAAGGCCTGCATGCGCTGAGTGTCGAGCCGAACCTCCTGCTGTAGATCAAACAAGGCGCGCACGTCGGGATCGACGGAGATGTGGAGCAGGTTGCGGTCCTCGTGAAGCAGCCGCCAGAGCACGCGATACATGCGATCCCAGTGCGGGACGTTGCGATGGCAGGCGACGGTGCGCGCGATCTCGACGAAGGCGCGCGGGACGGCGAGGGTGCCGGGATGGTCGCGCGTGAACTCCTCGGCCATGGCGAAAAGTGATGCCTGCTCGGCACCGCGCTCGATCCACTCGATGTGGTGCGGCGGAGTTTGCTCCAGCAGAAGCCACTTGGCGGCCCGCTGCCAAGCGGCGAAGTCGGGATCGATGCGGATCTGTCTCATGAGTTGTGGCTCAAGAGCAAAGTGGGTGGTGCAATCGGTGCCTGGCTCCCACATTCGCCAAAGGAAGGCGAATATGGGCCACCTGTGAAGTCGGGATCGATGCGGATCTGTCTCATGAGTTGTGGCTCAAGAGCAAAGTGGGTGGTGCAATCGGTGCCTGGCTCCCACATTCGCCAAAGGAAGGCGAATATGGGCCACCTGTCACCTGTGAAGTCGGGATCGATGCGGACGTGGCGCATGGCTAAAGCTCTCCGGTCAAGGCGCTGGCGGGATCGAAGAGGGAGAGCTGCGTGGCAGTGGGCTTGATGAGCGGTGCGAGGTCGAGGCGGTCGAGAGTGCGCAGAGCGTCGTTCGGGTCAGCGGTGATGATCCAGGGGCGCATGCGCTTCATGGGGACGCGCAGACGTTCGAGATCGGCAAGAGTGATTCGGTGATAGCGACGCACGCCGAGCAGACGGTCCACGGTGCGGCAGCCGAGTCCGGGGACGCGGAGGAGCGATTCGCGCGGGGCGCGGTTGACGTCGATGGGGAAGTAGTGACGGTTGCGCAAGGCCCACTTCATCTTGGGATCGAAGTCAGCGTCGAAGTTGGGCTCGTCCGCGGTGGTGAGCTCCTCGCCGAGAAAGCCGTAGAAACGCATCAGCCAATCGGCCTGGTAGAGACGGTGCTCGCGCACCAGCGGCGGAGCCTGCAGAGGCAGGCGCAAATCGGCGCGGGGAAAGGGGCTGAAGGCGGAGTAGTAAACGCGCTTGAGCTCGTAGCTCTCGTAGAGTCGCGAGGTGGTTTGGATAATCTGGCGGTCGGTGGTGGGTGTGGCTCCAACGACGAGCTGCGTGCTCTGTCCGGCGGGAGCGTAGCGCGGAGCGGAGCGGGAACGCTTGCGCTCGGCCTTGGACTCGATGCGGCCCAGATGGATGCTGCTCATTGCGCCTTCGATTTGCACGAGCGTCTTCTCCGGCGCGAGGAGGGTGAGATCGGCCTGGGTGGGCAGCTCGATGTTGGCGCTGAGGCGGTCGGCCCAGAGTCCTGCCTGGCGAAGAAGGTCGGAGGAGCATCCGGCGATGGCCTTGAGATGGATGTACGCGCCGAACTTGTGCGTCTCGCGCAGGCTGCGGGCGACGGCGATGAGCTGCTCCATGGTGTAGTCGGCGCTGCGAATGATGCCGGAGCTGAGGAAGAGTCCGTCGATGTAGTTGCGGCGGTAGAAATCGAGGGTGAGATTGACGGCCTCCTCAACGGTAAAGCGGGCGCGCGGGACATCACTGGAGACGCGGTTAACGCAGTAGGCGCAATCGTAGATGCAGACGTTGGTGAGCAGGATTTTGAGCAGCGAGATGCAGCGTCCGTCGGGCGTGTAGCTGTGGCAGACTCCGCAGTTGGTGGTCGCTCCGAGGCCGCCTGCCGGGGCGACGCGCTTGGAGCCGCTGGAGGCGCAGCTTACGTCGTACTTGGCGGCGTCGCTGAGAATTCGGAGTTTTTGTTGGAGGTCCACGAGGGAGATTGTAGCGCGAAAAGGCGAATGGAAGGCGAAGAAAAAGAAAGAGCGGGATAGTGCATTACTTACGCTGAATCACCGACCCGCCTCCGCCTTTAGAAATCGCTGCTGGCGCCCCCGCCCCCCGATTGTCCACCACCGAAGTGGAAGTCTGGACTGCTGGGTTGTGGGGCTGGCGTTGGAGATAGCAGGCCGAATCCAGACGACCCGACGTTGATCAACTGCTTGTCTTTTTCTGACAGGCGCGTAGCGGTGAAGCCGTGGCGAATTCCGTCTGGGCCGCGGGCAAGCCAGCGCCGTATGAAAACCGCAACACTGGTCAGCACGATGCCCAGAAGGATCGGGTCCCAGGTATGTCGCTGCCAGCCGAGATAAGGCTTGTTGCAGATGAGCGTCAGAATGGCGACGATTGCGCCCACCGCGATGATCAGGCGGTCCTTCAGGCGAATGCCGCGCGCGAGTATGATTGGCGGCAAGCACCAGGTCAGTACCCACGTTCCCCAGTAGAACGGCCGTGCAAATTCAGAGGCGGCGCGGGTGCTGCCCCACCACCGCTGCGCGTCGAGGTTCAACGACGAAAGCTGAAGATTGATGGTCAGGTAGATGCCGAGCCAGAGGAGCGCTTCGACGACTGAGTAATCCTCATTGAGGTAGTCGAAGCGGTGGCGGGGTCGCACCGTGACTACACCCGCTAGCCCGATTGCATAGAACGCGACGACGATCAGACGCTGCGCTTCGTGGGACGATGTCCAGTAGCCGGGCACAAAGACAACGAAGATCATCGCGGCGAGAAATGCGTAGGAGAGCCCGAAGCGTCGCCATATCCAGAGCGATAGGACGGCGCCAGCACCGGGAACCACGAACTGGGCTGCGTCTGGCTTCGAAGAGAAAAGGCCACTGCCGAAAAAAGCGAGCAGCATGCCAACGCAGAGAAAACCAATGGAGCAAACGGCGAGCGCCTCCTCGATCCCGTAGCGATAGAGCCTGGCTTGGGAAACCGCGACTTCGGCAGCCGCGTAGCAGACGGCAGCGAATATCAGGAAGATAACGCCGTCACTTTGCTGCGATAAACGCGGAACAAAAGCCACGAAGAACAGACCGACGGCGGCACCCACGCTGATCAGGGTGAAAAGGAATAGGACCAGCCGCAGGAAAATGTTGGTGGTGCGGAGGTCAGAGACGGTTTCCTTTTCCAGAAGCTGGTACTGTGCCTTGCTAAGGAAGCCATCGGCGAGCCACTCCGTCAGGAGTTTGCGGGCGCGCTGAGTCTCTTCGCTGGATGCACTGTAGAGTCTCATGCTGGCCTCCCAAAGCGACGCCCGATCTGCACCAGCACTGCGACCATCGCCACTCCGCTAACCACGAAGTAGCTCAGGACATCGGATGAATTATTGACGCTACGGAGGACTAGCGAGCTGACACCCACGTAGCCGTAAACGGCGGCATAGGCAACGAAGGCAAACTGTCGGCGCGTGAGTCCCCAGGCGAGAGACGCGCTACAGGCGATCAGCAGAGCGAGAAACCACAGGCCATAGCCTTGTTGATCGAACACACCTGAGAGGAGTGCCCAAAATAAAACGTTGGCAACGATGTTCAGATAAGTGCCGAAGAAGTGTGGCTTCAGGCCGAGGCGCTTGAGAAGTGCCCCGACGACGCCGACCAGCAGGCAGTAAAGAAGGGCATAGTGACGATACGTTGCGTCCTGATGGGTGGGCCATTGCGAGATGGTGAGTCCGAACCATCCGGCGAGTGAGGACAAACCGAGCGACAGCACGAAGCGATTATCGAAACGATAAGCGAGAAAGAAGAAGAGGATGGCGGTCGCGAGAAGATAGAGATCCCATTGTCCAGAAAGCACATGGAAACGGCTTTCGATGTAACCGAGTTCCAGTGACCAGATGAGGCTGCCAAGATAAAGTACGTAATCGAAGATGGGACTCGGTGCAGGCGCTTCGGCGGGCGACCAGGCAGGCGCGCGGGAAAAGCAGTACCAGAAACTGGCGGCGAGGATGGTGGAGAGGATGGTCAGGACAACAACGTCGCCGATTTGATGCGACCAGGTGCTGATAGTCCAGCCGAGCCCGGCAACGAACGCCAGCACGCCCGCGTACAGGAGAACGTTCAATTCGAGAAACAGGGACAGCGGTTCACCGCGGGAGCGGCCAGCCAAAAGCACGTGCTGCTCTGGCGATATTTTGCCCTGCCCCTTCCACGATCCTAATCGCGTGAGAATGGTCATTGAGGCCTTCGATCTCTGGACCGGGACACCATATCATAACCAGCAAAGAATCCGGTGGCGCTAGTTCTACAATCCCCACTCAACGAAAAGCGCGTTGAGTGGGCCGCTCGAATGGGTTGGTTCCTATGCTTTGTTTCTTCGCAGCACAGCGACGATGGTGGCGATTTCGGTGAGGGCGATGATGCCGGCGGATGTGACACACCAGATGCAGTAGGTTTCGAGAACTTTGGCCTCGATGTAGGTGAGGTAGATGGAGAAGCCGACGGCTCCAGTGGTGAGGGCAAGGACAAACCACCAGCGGCGGGCCAGGGCGAAGGCGGCGATGGCGGCGTAGCCGAGGATTCCGAAGATGGCGACTGGGACTCCGGCGATTTCAGCGAAGGGGCTATGGTTGACGGTGCCGCAATCCCAGGTGGAGTTGATGTCGCAGGGGGCGACGCCGACGCGGTAGTGTTCGCGAAGAGCGATGCAGGAGACGATGAGTCCGGCGAGTGCGAGAACGGCGATAAGATAGCGCATGAATGCCTCCAAAAGAGCATTGTAAGTTGAGGCAGGGTTTCAGGGCGAACGGCGAGGGCCTAACGGCGGAAAAAGCAGGGCCGATTGAGGCTTCTGCGTCGAATGCGCTGCCGATGCATCGAATGAAAGTGTTAGGATGAGGCGTTACTGAGCTGCTTGCGGGCGGCAAGGGAAGGCTCTCATACGAGGAACTGGAGGAAGAATGGCGAGCGATGGAATTCTGGAAGTAACCGACGCGAATTTTGATCAGGAAGTGCTCAAGAGCGAGCAGCCGGTACTGATCGATTTCTGGGCGACCTGGTGTGGTCCGTGCAAGGCTCTGGCACCGGTGGTGGATGAGATTGCGAAGTCTTATCAGGGCAAAGTGAAGTTTGCGAAGATGGATGTGGACCGCAATACGGCGACTCCGCAGCGCTATGGAGTGCGCGGAATCCCGACGCTGCTGGTGTTTAAAGGCGGCCAAGTGCAGGAACAGATTGTGGGCTACGTGCCCAAAGAACAGATCGAAAAGGCGTTAGATCGACTTGCCTGATAAGATCCGAAGACTTTGCGAAGCCCGGCCCGTGCGCCGGGCTTTTGCGTGCGCGAGAGTTTCTGGGGTACGCTCTCCGGAAAATGGTGGGTTAACAGTCATGATTCATGTTGTCAGCGCAGGCTGCTGAACGGTACGCTGGAGCCGCATTCCTTTACTAAGTTGGCTGGAGCCGCGCCCCTGGTTACGAACTTCGGACGAGAAAGGTGTGGAGCGAATTCATGCTGCAGGAAGACGGCGAAATGCGAGCGACGGAGAAAGACGAGCTGCTGGAGGCTCTGCCGGGTCCTGCATGGGTTGTGGATTGCCTGCTTCTGAAGATTCTTGCGAGCAACAAAGAAGCAGGCCCGCTGGGAGATGACGAATTCCTGGCCAGGTTTGAGAAACCGCTCGACGAAGGGCTGATTGCGCGCCTTCGCGGAAGAGAACGGCAGTTCACGTTTCATGCAAAGCTCAAGGGCGACAGCAGCCACTGGCTGTTCTCCGCGGCGCGGGTGGACGGCGAGCTGAAAGGGAAGCGGTTGATTCTGGCGCAGCCTGCGGCTGACTTTGATGTGCCCACGCAATTAACGTTCGACGAGATGCTGAACTCGGTATTCGACGGGCTGGTGATTTTGAACGCCGCGCGCCGCATTGTGCAGATCAACCAGTGCTTTCAGCAGATGTTTGGGTACGCCATTGAGGAATTGCGGGGACAGACTCCGAGCGTTCTGGTACCTCCTGAAAGCGAGCACGAGTTTGACGCTTCGCTGGATGTCCTGGATCGCGGCGGGGTTCACCAGTTGGAGACAAAGAGGCGGCGTCGCGATGGCTCGCTGCTGGAAGTTCAGGTCAGCTCGCGCCCCATTGCGACGGGGCGTTTTGCCGGCGGATTGGTTGTGGTGTACCGCGATCTTACGGTGACCAACCGAAACGCGCGATACCGCAACCTGCGGCTGGAATCCACGCGAATCCTGGCTCAGTCGGTGACGTTGGAAGAGGCAGTGAGAGGGTTGCTGCCTGCGATCAGCCAGGCGCTCGACTGGGATGTGACGCGACTATGGATGACGGGCGAGGGCAGGATGCAGTGCTTCCACGAGTACGCCAAGCCCGGCTGTTCGTGCAGCAACATCGGCAAGGAAGGCGCGGAGTGCGCGCTCAGCCTGGAGATTGCGAGGAAGGGCCTAGTTCAGCGATTCGACAATTTTCAGCCGGTGGGAGCGTGCGCGTCCCGGGCGGACTGCAAGCTGCGTGACGGCACGCAAGCGGTGCTACCGATTTTGGATTCGCAGAAGCAGGTGCTGGGAGTGCTGGAAATGCTTTCCTCGCGGAGAGCGCAAGGAGCGACCGGACGGCGCGAACTGATGGAAGGCATCTGCGCCAGCCTCGGCCAGTTCATTATCCGGCAGCGGGCCGAGTTGGCCCTGGCCGAGAACGAAGCGAAGTTCCGTACCCTGGCAGAGACCGCGCCAACCGCCATCTTCATCCACGGGGATGGTTTGATTCTGTATGCGAACGCTGCCTGCGAGACGTTCTCCGGGTACTCGCGCGACGAGTTGATCAACCACTCGGTGTGGCGGTTGTTCCATCCCGAAGAGGTGGAGACGTTCAAAGAGCGGTCCGTGCGGAGGCTCGGCGGGGAAGACGTTGAGAAGCACTTTGAGGCGCGGGTGGTTCGCAAGAATGGCGAGGTGCGATGGGCGGACTATTCGGCGGCACGCATCATGCTGGACCAGCGTCCGGCAGTGTTGTGCGCGGCAATCGACGTGACGGAGCGGCGCGAACTGGAAGCGCAACTGCGGCAGACGCAGAAGATGGAGGCGATTGGACGGCTGGCCGGAGGCATTGCTCATGACTTCAATAACCTGCTGACCGTGATTGGTTGCTGTGCCGAGGTGATCCGCATGAGAGATGGTTTGCCGGATGACATTCGACGCAGCACGGCAGAGATCAGCCATGCGGCAGAACGCGCGGCGGCGTTGACGAGGCAGTTGCTCTCCTTCAGCAGGCACCAGGTTGTGGCGCCGAAGCTGATTGATTTGAACTCGGTGCTCTCTGGCACCGAGCTGATTCTGCAGCGCTCACTGGGCGACGACATCCTGCTGAAGATCAATCTGAAACGGGGGCTGGGCATGATTCTTGCCGATGCCAGCCAGGTTGAGCAGGTGGTGATGAATCTTGCAGTGAACGCGCGCGACGCGATGCCGGACGGCGGAGAACTAAGCATCCGCACCGACGCGGTGACGCTGGAAGGCTCGGGGCCGCACGCGGAGGGCTCTGGCGGGTACCTGATGCTGAGCGTGACGGACAACGGCACGGGCATGAGCCAGGAGATTCAACAGCATATTTTTGAGCCGTTCTTCACCACCAAGCAAGCCAGCAAAGGCACGGGGCTTGGACTTTCCACGGTGTACGGCATCGTCAAGCAGTGTGGAGGGTTTATCCGGGTGGAGAGTGAAGTAGACAAGGGCACACACTTCGAAGTGTACTTCCCGATCGCGCACGAGGGCTCGCCAGAAGTGAAAGCCAAGGCGCCAATACAGGCTGAGAGCGCGCCAGCCACCATCCTGCTGGTGGAAGATGAAGAAGATGTGCGCTCCGTACTGCACGCAAGTTTGTTGCGCGATGGGCACAAAATCCTGGAGGCGTCGAGCGCGGACGAGGCGCTGGACATCAACGCGGCATACGAGGGAAAGATTGATCTTCTGATGACCGATGTGGTGATGTCAGGCATGTCAGGCCGGGAATTGGCCGACCGCTTGATCCCGCTGCGGAAGGGCATCAAGGTGCTTTATGTCTCCGGCTACAACGAGGACACAGTGCTGCAAAAAGGCGTGATCGAAGGACAGATGGAGTTTCTGCAAAAGCCGTTCAGTCCCACAGTGCTGCGCAACAAAGTGCGGCACATGTTGACCACAGCCAAGACCGGCGAACCGTCAGCACGCTGATTGACGGAACCTCATCTGCCAATTGCCGCACAGAACGGCGCGGCCTACGCTACGAACGTGCAACTCCGCTTGATTCGACTCTGCGCGATCCTTCTCCTGTGTGCCACCGGATGCCACGCTCCGGTTCGGCAAGAGTATGGCCAACCAGCATCCGTCAAACTTGTTGCGTCCGATGGCGCGGCCACGGTTACGGATGTGCGGTTTTACAGCGCAGCGATTGGGGGCACGTTGTGGTATCGCGCGATTGTCCCCACGGTTGTTCCCGGCGAACGGCTTCCGGTGCTGTATCTGCTCCCCGGTGGAATGGGGCACCCCACGGACATGCAGGAGCAGTCAAACGCGGTGAAGCAGGCCGAGGCTGAGCGACTGATCGTGGTTAGTCCTGATCCGGCTTTATCGTGGTACACCAACGCCAAACATAATAAGAATGCGCGCTGGGAAGACGCCATCGCAGGCGATCTTGTGCGCGATGTGGACTCCAGATTTCCTACGCTCAAAGGGCGCGAACACCGCGGAATCGCAGGCCTTTCGATGGGTGGTTATGGCGCGGTGAAACTGGCACTCAAGCATCCGGAGCTGTACGGATTCGCGGGCAGCATGAGCGGATCGTACGACGTCACCCGGCGCTGGCCGAACCTGTTCAACCCGGGACAATCGTGGAGTGAGTGGAACATCTTCGGCTTCCGTCCCAGCGCGCGGCTGGATGAAGACGTCTTCGTGCTGCTTGAACACTCGGCGAATCCACAACAGATAAAGTGGTTCACGGCGTGCGGAGCGGATGACTCTCTTTCATCCGACAATGCGAAAATGCTGCGCCAATTGCGAGAACGTGGCGCGGTGGTGGATACGGTAGTGACCGCGGGAAAACACAACTGGCAAACGTGGGACAAGATGTTGCCGCAACTGTACAAGGATGCGGGAGAGAGCCTGCGTTAGAGCAGTCCCACATATGCCAACTGCGGCAGATATGGGGCACCATGGAAATAGGTGATCGCTGCCGGGGCTCAGTACTTGCGCAGCACGGCCACGACGCGACCCTGCACGCGCACGTTGGCGGCGGGGACCATGATGGGCTGCATGGCGGCGTTGGAAGGCTGCAGGCGGATCTGGTCTCCGGCGAGGTAGAAGCGCTTGAGCGTGGTCTCTGAGCCATTGACGAGAGCCACCACGATTTCGCCTTCCCGCGCACTTTCAGTCTTCTCGACGAGAACATAGTCGCCGTCCATGATGTGCTCGTCCTGCATGCTGTCTCCCATGACCTGGAGGACGAATACGTCTTTGGCGCGGGTGAAGTCGGTGAGTGAGATGGTCTCCGGGGTTTCCACCTGCTCGATGGGCTGGCCGGCAGCGATGCGGCCGACGAGCGGCAGCTCAAGGGAGCTCACCGCGACAGGGCGGGCGCGGCTGGGAATTCCCTCAGGAAGCGGCAGCACATCGATGGAGCGGCTGCGATTGTAGTCACGACGCAGAAACTTTTTGGATTCCAGGTTGTTTATGTGTTTATGTACAGTGGCAAGCGAGCTGAGTCCCATCGCTGCGCCGATTTCCTCGAAAGAAGGAGAGTAGCCGTTGCTCTGCACGAATTCAGCGATGAAGTCGTACATCTGACGTTGCCGCTTAGTCAAAGCCATGGCTTTCCTTTCGTCACCCCTGCGAATTTCCCATAGTTTGGCGAATAAAAAGCGAAGTGTCAATGGGTGACCTTAGGAGATTGTGCCGCGAAAGGTAACCCCATGGAACGTGGTTATGAAAGAACAAGATGTGCGCCGATGTGCATTGCAGCTTAAAATCTGTTCAACATGGCTGATGCCACGAAACTAATTGACCGCGCAGAGAAGCTCCTGGAGAAGGGCAAGCCGGAACTCGCATTGGTGGAGTTCAGGGCAGCCATTGAGTTGGAGCCAAGCAACGAGGGGCTGCTGCATAAGACGGCGGACCTTAGCATGTCGCTGGGCCAACTTGGCTTGGCTTCCGATATGCTGCGCCGTTTGTTTGCCCTTTTTGTGGACAAGAAGCAGATTGGCGAAGGCGCGCTGGTTTTCCGCAAACTGCAGAGGCTGAAGGCTCTTGATCCGGAAATGGTGACGCGCTACGCGGAACTTTGCGAAAACACCAGCCGCCGCGATGCCGGAGAAGCATATCGCGTGGCGTTCGAGGAATTTCAGCGGCTGGGCGACGGCAAGCGTGCACTGGATTGCATTACGCGCTCGCTGGAGATGGACCCACGGCTGGAAGATTTCCGCGAGCAGGCCCGCATTGCCGAGGCGCTGCATGAGCCGCAACTGGCCGCAACCGCGCTGGTGCGCCTTGGCGTGATGCTGGAGCGAATGGGGCAGGATGCCGGCCAGGTGTACGAACGCGCGCACGCCGACGACCCTAAGAATTTAGCTGCACGATTGGGTTTTGGACGCGCGTTGATTGCCAGCGATCGGGCGGAAGAAGCAGTGGAATTGCTGCGGCCACTGGCGACTTATCCGTCGAGTCCGGAAGAAGCTCGCGAACCCTATGCTTTAGCCCTGCTGGCGCTGGGACGGGTGGAAGAGGCCGAGCCATTTGCGTGGGGACTGTTCGAACGCGATCCCAAAGGAAACCTGGCCACGCTGCACTCGGTGATTGGCGGGCTGCTGGATCGGGACCGGGTGGATGGTGCACTGGGGTTGGCGCGACGGCTGGAAGAGCACTTCCGCAAGGCTGGGCGACGCATTCAGTTCATGTATGACATGGCGCAGCTGGCGGAGAAATACAAGCCCAGAATTCCGTTCTTTGAGTACCTGGCGGAGCTGTACAACAGCGCGAATCGTGAGCAGGAATATTCGCGGGCGCTTTCGCATCTTTTCGATCTGTACCTGAGTGCGGGCAACTACGCAAAGGCGCTGGACGCGCTGGACCGGGCCGTAGACATCGACCCATACGAAGCCGAGCACAAGACGCGGATGGAGAAGCTGCAGGGGCACGCTCCGGAGGACCGCTTGCAGACGGTCGCCAAGCGCCTGGGTATTGAGGCTCCTGTGCCACTGACAGTGGCTGCCGATGAAGAAAAATTGGCGGAAGGGGCCGCTCCGAAAGTTCTTGAGGACCTGGTTCTGCAAGCTGAAATCTTTTTGCAATACGGCATGCGCGACAAGGCGATGCAGAAGATTGAGCAGATCAAGACAGGCTTTGCCGCCGACCTGGACAAAGATCAGCGAGTACGCCAGTTATTTATTAACGCGGGTCTGGCGGTTCCGGCGCGGATTCAGGAGCAGCAACCGGAGCGCGACCACGCCGCCGAGGGGATGGTGCGCGCGGCCGAGGTCAGCCGATTGATTGCGCGGCAGACCGATCCGCGCTCCGTGCTGGTGACGGCTGTGAACCAGATTGGCGCGCGCTGGCAGTACAGCCGCTGCCTGGCGGCGCTGGCGACTCCGGGCAAGCCTCCGTCGCTGGTGGTGGAGTACTGCTCGCCCGAGGTGGCGAAATCCGAGCGCATGGCGATGGTGCGGTTGCTGGCGCTAAGCCAGCGGCTGACCGCGATAGACCCGGTATTCCGCGCTGCTGACGTACAACTATCAGAGCCGCTCTCGGCGATACGGCAGGAACTGGAGCGGCTGAATGTGCACTCGCTGGCGGCGCTGGCGCTGATCAGCGATGACAAGCCGATTGGACTGCTGATTGTGCAGCAATGCGGAGTGCGTCGCCGCTGGACTCCTGATGACATGGCATTGCTGCGATCAATGACCGACCAGGTTGCGCTGGCCGTGCACGGTGCGCGGTTGCGCTCGCTGGTGAGCACGCTGGGCGTGGCCGAGGAGAAGACAGGACTGCTGAAACGATCGTCGTACCTGGACGCGGTGGTTTCAGAACTGGGGCGGCAGCGTGGGGTGGACGAACCGTCGAGCACGCTGGCGCTTTTGCAGGTATCGTCGCTGACTTCGGAATCGAAAGATGAGCAAGCAGTAGCAGAGCTGGTGCGCACGTTGCGCTCGATTGCGCAGGATGAGGCGATGGCCTTCCGCTATGACCGCGAGACGGTAGCGTTGCTGCTGCCGCACATGCAGGTAGAGCAGACCGAAGGGTTGCTGGCGCAGCTGCGCGAGGCAATGGAGCCGATTGCAGTGACGGTCACGGCAGGAATTGCACCGGCGGCTCCGGCGACGGGCTTTGAAGCGGAAGATGCTGCGACGGAGTGGATCAACCGGGTGGATCGCGCTCTGGCCCTGGCCGCATCGACTCCCGAGAGGCTGTGCGTGCTGGCCTCGCCGACGGCTAGTGTGGAGTAAGATTTCGCTATCACAGATTCTTTGGCTGATACCAGATGTGAGCTGCTGGCGAGGACCGTTGGGAACGCGGCAACTCACGTTCATGAGCGCGGGCGGGATGTGGGCGCAGCGTGCTAAACTTAGCCCCGCAAAGTAAAACACATTCAACGAACAAACGAGTCCACGGAATGCAGACTAGCGCCATCATCGAGCGCTTCCGGGCGGCGGCGAGCCGTTTTCCGGATCGCGCAGCCATTATCGGCACAGACCACTCCATCACCTACTCCGAACTGGAACGCAGAGCAGCCAGCGTTGCGCGCCGCATTGCGGATCGCGTGTCGGGGCCAACCGTGGCGCTGCTGTACTCGAACAAGCCGGAATTTGCTCCGCTGGTGCTGGGAGCGATCTGGGCGGGCAAGACGGTGGCCGTGCTGCCAACGCTGGCTCCGCCGCCGCTGTTGAAGCTGATGTGCATGGAGACTGGAGTCGATCTGGTCATCACCAGCGAAGAGTTTGTGCCGCCGATGGTGGCGTTGGGAATGCACTGCTGGATTGGCGACGCCAGCGCAGAGTTTGAGCCGAACGAGGTTCCGGAGACGCCAAAAGCCTGTGAGGCTGCGGTGTTGCTCTACACCTCCGGTACAACCGGCCGTCCGAAGGCCGTGGCGCTGAGCGAAGCGAATATTCTCGCCAACATCGATGGCCTGAAGCTGGCCACGGGCTATGACGAATCGCAGGTGATGCTGGCGGTGCTGCCGCTGTTCCACGCCTACGGGCTGACGGTGAGCACACTGTTGCCGCTGACCACGGGCGCGAACGTTGTGGTGCCGGAGAAGTTCATTCCGCGACAGGTGCTGCAGTTGATCGAGAAGCATCGCGTGAGCTGCCTGATCGCGGTGCCGGGGCAGTATCGCGTTCTGATCAAGGAGCCGACGCCGATTGATGCCAGCTCGTTGTGGCTGTGCATTGCCGGAGCGGAGAGGCTGCCGGAAGCGGTGGCACATGAGTTCCAGGCACGCTTTGGACGCCGACTGGTGCAGGGGTACGGAACGACGGAGCTTTCGCCGGTAGTCTCGTTCAGTCCGCCGGAAGACAATGCGCTGGGGTCTGTGGGAAGGCCGCTGCCGAATATTGAGGTCACGATCCGGGGTGAGAACGATGAGATTCTTGCACCGGGCGAAGTGGGCGAAGTTTGCGTGGCGGGGCCATCGGTGATGCTTGGGTACCTGAACGATCCGGAAGCGACGGCGCGAAAGATTCGTAACGGCGTGCTGCGTACCAGCGACAAGGGCTGCATGGACAAGGACGGCTATCTCTTCCTGCTAGGCCGCGCCGATGATCTGGTAAAGGTCTCGGGCGAGAAGGTGTATCCCTCTGAGGTGGAGAATGCGCTGGAGACGATTGACGGCGTGGAAGAAGCCGCGGTGATCGCCGTCCCGGATGAGAAGCACGGATGCCGATTGCACGCGTTTGTGCAGTTGCGTCCTGACGTGACGCTGACGGACGTGGTACTGCGGGCGGCGTGTCGTGAGTTGCTGGAGAACTACAAGATTCCGCGCAGCTTCTCATTTGTTCAGCAGATGCCCCGGACGATTACGGGGAAGACGGACAAACGCGCGCTGGCGACAACGGCGGGATAAGAAAGCAAAGTTTCAAAGTTGAAAATCGAGAACGGCGGGGCTGGAGTGAGCGGATCACTTCAGCCTTTTCGCTTTTGGGACCGAGGTGAAACTTTGAAACCTGTCGCCGGAACCGTTGAGGCGGCTTTTGCGTAATACTCTGCAGAGGCTAAACCACGATGGGTTTCTTCTTATGGTTGATCGTGTTGTTCTTCTGCTGGCCACTGGCTTTGCTGGCGATTGTTCTGTATCCCATTGTGTGGTTGTTCCTGCTGCCATTTCGCATTGTGGGGATTGCCGTGGAGGGCGTGCTGGAACTGGTGCGGGCGATTATCTTCTTGCCGGCGCGCGTGCTGAGCGGGCCGCGGAGATATTACTAGTCGGGGGAGAACAAGAGTACAGCAAGTTCGACAGTCCCACTTCTGCCAAGGGATGGCAGAAATGGGGCACCGAGCAAGGTCAACTGCCCAAAGCTAGGCGGTGGTGAGGCCGTTGAGGGCCTGGCCGGTGTAACTTTTCTTAATCTTCGCGACCTGTTCGGGCGTGCCCTGCGCGACAATTTTTCCGCCTTCTTCGCCACCCTCGGGGCCAAGGTCAATAATCCAATCTGCGTTGCGAATCACGTCGAGGTTGTGCTCGATGATGATGATGGAATTGCCGAGGTCAGTGAGGCGGTGCAGCACTTCGAGCAGGCGGCTGACGTCTTCAAAGTGGAGGCCGGTGGTGGGCTCGTCGAGCAGGTAGAGGGTGCGTCCGGTCTGGCGCTTGCTCAGTTCGCGAGCCAGCTTGATGCGCTGTGCCTCGCCGCCGCTGAGGGTCACAGAAGATTGACCTAAGTGAATGTATCCGAGGCCGACATCGACCAGCGTCTGCAACTTCTGGCGCGCCTGCGGAATGTTTTCCAGGACGGTGAGCGCCTCACTGATGGGAGTGTCGAGCAGGTCGGCGATGGAGTAGCCCTTGTAGTGCACGGCGAGAGTCTCACGGTTGTAGCGCTTGCCTCCACAGACCTCGCAGAGCACGAAGACGTCAGGAAGAAAGTTCATCTCAATGCGGCGCTCGCCCTCGCCTTGGCAGGCCTCGCAGCGGCCTCCTGAGACGTTGAAGGAGAAGCGCCCGGCCTTATATCCGCGCTCGCGCGATTCGGGCAGCATGGCGTAGAGCTCACGGATCTGGGTGAAGACTCCGGTGTAGGTGGCTGGATTGGAGCGCGGAGTGCGGCCGATGGGTGACTGGTCGATGCGAATGACCTTGTCAATCTCCTCGGCTCCGGTGATGGACTTGTGCGCGCCGGGCTCCTGCCGTGACTTGTAAATCTTTTGCGCCAGCGCGGCGTAAAGGATGTCATTCACAAGTGTCGATTTACCAGAGCCGGAGACGCCGGTGACAACCGTCATCACGCCGAGCGGAAAGCTGACGTCCACGTTCTTGAGGTTGTGGGCCTTGGCTCCGAGCACGGCGATGGAGTGTCCATTGACCTTGCGGCGCTCGGGGCGGACGGGAATCCTTTTACGTCCGGAAATATATTGGCCGGTGAGCGAGTCCTCGACCTTGGAGATTTGCTCGGGGGTTCCGGCGGCGACGAGTTCACCGCCGAGTTTGCCAGCGCCAGGGCCGAGGTCGATGACGTAGTCGGCGCGGCGAATGGTTTCTTCATCGTGCTCAACGACGAGCACAGTGTTGCCGAGGTCGCGGAGGGATTCCAGCGACTGCAAAAGCTTTTCGTTGTCGCGCGCGTGCAGGCCGATGGAAGGCTCGTCAAGCACGTAGAGCACGCCGCGCAGCTTGGAGCCGATCTGCGTGGCAAGGCGGATGCGCTGGCCTTCACCGCCGCTGAGAGTGGCCGCGGAGCGGTCGAGCGAAAGGTATCCGAGGCCGACGTGGTTGAGGAAGCCGAGACGCTCGCGAATTTCTCCAACGATGCGGCCGGCAACTTTTTCGTCGCGTCCACTGAGTGTGATGGCCTTTGCGGCTTCTACAGCGCGCGAGATGGGCAGTGCGGTGAACTCAGCAATGCTCATGCCGTTCACCTTCACGCCAAGGCTCTCCGGACGCAGGCGGCGGCCCTGGCAGGTGGGGCAGGGCGTGGCCGACATGTATTGCATGAGGTACTCGCGGTAAGCCTCGGTAGTGACCTCTTCCAACGTGTGCTTGTGAAAGGCGAGGATGCCCTTGTAGCCGGTGCGAACGCGGCGCGCGGGATCGCCATAGAGCAGGAATTTCTGCTGCTCCTCGGGGAGTTGTTCGAAGGGCGTAGAGAGATCGATGGATTTTTCTTCGGCGGCACGCTTGACCATGGCCTGCAGAGAGGCTGAGCCGGCACCGGGTCCGAGGCCTCCATCGAAGAGCGGCTTGGCCCAATCGACGATGACCTTGGCGGGATCGAAATCATACTTGGAGCCGAGGCCGCTGCACTCCGGACAGGCACCATACATGCTGTTGAAGCTGAAGGAGCGCGGCTCCAACTGGGCAACGCTGATGCCACACTCAGGGCACGCCATCCGCGAGGAGTACATATGCTCGTCACCGCCGACGACGCTGACGACAAGGAGACCGGAGCCGAGTTTCATGGCCACTTCAACGGAGTTGGCCAGACGCTTCTCGATGCCTTCCTTCACCAGCAGGCGGTCTACCACAATCTCAATGGTGTGATTGCGACGCTTGTCGAGCTTGATTTCTTCTTCGATGGAGCGCAGTTCGCCGTCGATGCGGGCGCGGGTAAAGCCGTGGGCGGCAAGCTTTTCGAGCTCTCGGGTGAACTCGCCCTTGCGGCCGCGCACGATGGGGGCAAGCAGCATGACGCGCGGCTCGGCTCCGGCATCGGCGATATTGGCCAAGTCCATGACGCGGGCGGTGATCTGCTCCACCGACTGACGGGTGATCTCGCGACCGCAGTTGGGGCAGTGGGGGACGCCGATGGAGCTGTAGAGCAAGCGTAAATAGTCGTAAATCTCAGTGATTGTGCCGACTGTGGAGCGAGGGCTGCGCGAGGTAGTCTTTTGTTCGATGGAGATCGACGGGCTGAGTCCGTCGATGGAGTCCACGTCGGGGCGCTCCATCTGATCGAGAAACTGGCGGGCGTAGGCCGAAAGAGTTTCGACGTAGCGGCGCTGCCCCTCGGCATAGATGGTGTCAAAGGCCAGGGACGACTTGCCGGATCCACTAAGGCCGGTGATCACCGTCAGCGTATTGCGCGGGATCTCGACGTCAATGTTCTTCAGGTTGTGCTGGCGTGCGCCATGCACGGTGATGTTACGAATGACCATGTTTGACCGGTTCCCGAAGAACCACTCCACTGAAGACTCGAGAGTGCCGCGATGGTACAACACCAGCCGTAATTGGACGTAGCGCCACGGGCGGGTTAAAACGATTATGGAGATAGTTCAACTCAGGTATCTTATTTGCCAATAGCGGTCCAGGTCAAACCGCATCATATTGAGTTGAGGCACTCTGAAACGAGCGGCCAGACAGCGTGGGAACGAAGCGCTGGTGAAGAAGTCAGTGGATTCGCCGGTTTTGTGTGCGGAGGATCACTGGTTTGGGGTTGCAACAGAGTTAACATGAGAATCGGCGGAGAAATTCGCTGAAGCCTGGGTTTGCTGCCCAGCATCAAAGAAGAAAAGGGTTACAAACCGTGCTCTCGTTTGCAATGTCGCTCGCAATGATCGCTGTGGTCGTACTCTCACTCGCTGCCGGAGTCGGGCTCGGCTACGCTATCATCTTCGGAATTCTGGACCTCTTCGACCGCAGCCGTCACACGATCAAAGCGCCTGCCCAGGTTCTTACCACCTCCTCAGGGAACGACTAAGTTCAAAAAGACTCTTATTGCCGCTCGCAGCCAGTTTGGCTTTCGCGCGGTGCATGGAAATGAAAAAGCCCCGCGAAATTCCGGCGGGGCTTTCATTTTGAACGTCAGCGACTATTGCGGCTGCGGCTGCTGTTGCTGCGGTTTCTGATTCAACTGCTGCAATTCCTTGAAGAGCTGCTCGGGAGTCTTGGGGGAGTTGGCATCCGGTTGCGCTGTTTGCTGGGCGTCCGGCTGTGCGGTCTGGGGCTGCCCGGGCTGTTGCGGCTGAGGCTGAGCGGGCTGGGCGGATTGCTCCTCTTCGTTGGCCTCGGGTGCGGCCTCGTCGCCGGAAGGACGATCTGGCAAGGCGGCGTCGGGGTTCTCAGGCTGGCGCGGAGACAACATCCCACGATCGTTGCCCATGCCGCGGCTGGGAGACTGCGCGGGTCGGGAACCAGACTCGGAGTTGGAAGCGCCCAGGGATGATTGCGGCGTGAGCATCACGCGGGTCAAAGCATCGGGCTTGCCGGGCGCACCAAGAATCACATAACCGTAGGGCGTGCCGCGCAGCAAGGAGGCGAGCACCAGTCCGGGATCGCCCGGGCCGATCTTCACCACGACACGCTCGGTGGGAGTGACGCCTTCGATGGATGCTCCGGTAGCTTTGTGCACACCGCTCAGCACGTCGCTCAGGGTGGAGTTTGGCGCATCAATGGTGAGCATGCCGGCTTCCATGGTTACACTGGGCTTGATCGGCGTGCTGTTCATCAGGCTTGCGGGAACCGGCGGCATCTCCTGCGCGGGGAGCAGGTGGGCGGGTTCGGGTTTGCCCACTTTTTTTTGCAGGGCAGCTTTTTGCGTAGCAGGCTTCGCGCTGGCAGATTTCTTTTGGGCTGCTGGAGTATTGGGCGCGCTGGTACTCGGCGGAGCGGACTGCAGGGCAAAGAGACCGCCCGACACAATCGCAAGCGCACATACTGTTGCCGTGGTCCGGTTCATTGCAGGCTCCATCTTACTGTGCAATCCATCTCGCCGATTTTACCCGTTCCCGGTGTTGGATGCATCCTGTTCAGGCTGTTCCGGCTTGCGGATATGCAATTCCGCGCCACAGTGGACGACGGCATGGCGCTGACAAGATTGAGATTCCGGAAACAGCTCTGGGGCTGTTTCGCGCTGCGGAACATCTACTAAGCAGAGCAGAGCATCTATTTCCTTTGTGTCACGGTTGCAGGAATCAGTATGCTTGATCGCCAGACAGATGCGGAATAATGCATCGAGCGACCTGCCGTGACGAACGGTTATGAGCGGAGATAGCATGTCTCGAAATTTGCGTGGGGCTCGGCTGGTTGCGTCCATTGTGTTTGGCATTTGCCTTCTGGCTCCCGGCGCGGCGTTGGCGCAGGAGTGCGCACAGGCCAGCGAGATTGAGCCTGCGATGCGCGCGGCCATCGATAGTGCCGCCTTGCAGTACATTCAGTTTGCGGCTCACGGAGATGTGCAGAGCTTAAGGCAGGCGGCCATTCCATCGCTAGCTGCGGGGTTTGACGGGATTCAGCAGACGGTGACCCACGATAAGGGAGTACTGGGCGACCAGGTGACGATTCGCCGCGATTACCTGCTGGACGCTTCGCGGGCCACGGCGCCGCTGCCGCGCGCGGAATTCTTCTGCGGAGCGTTTGGCCCGAGCGGGCACACGGTTTCCACCGCCAGCTTTACCATCCCCAACCTGGACCCAGGGCGCTACGCGCTGGTGCTGACCAACGTTGGCGGCGGCAAGGTTCCGTATATGGTCACCGTGGTGCTGCAGAACCTGCAGAACCAGTGGAGACTGGCGGGCTACTATCCCAAGGTGACACAGGTCGCAGGTCACGATGCGGCTTGGTACGTCCACCAGGCAAAGCAATTCAAACAAGCTGGAGAACTCCACAACGCATATCTCTACTACCTGTTGGCGTGGGAGATTTACTCGCCAGTGGACTTCATGAGCAGCTTGCAGTTGGACAAATTGGCGAGCGACATCCAGCAGGCGCGGCCCGCTGATATCCCTGCCGGTGAAACGGTGCCGCTGGCGGCCAACGGACGCACCTTCAACCTGACGCAGATGTTTGCCGTCCCTGACGATCAGGGCGGGCTTTCCCTGGTGGTGAAGTATGAGTCGGCAGATGTGAGCAATACGGTGCAGTCGTTTCAAGACAATATGAGCGTAATCAAGGCGCTTGCCGCGAAACTTCCGGAACTGCGAACGGCGTTCAGCGGCATTGTAGTGCGCGCCACCATGCGTGACGGCCGCGATTACGGTACCTTGCAGGTGATGAAGGACATTCACTAGGAAGAGATTCTGTAATTTGGACTGAATTTTGCAGCGGATACCTGCCGGTCCCTTGTCCTAATTTTCACGGATCGCCTCTTGACTTCCGCAACGGCCAAGCTAAAATACCGAAACCTGCCGCTTCGGCGGCAGCTATTTCCTTTATGCCATCACCACAATTTCAGGGCAATACCGAGCAGCCAGCGAGCAGTCCCATGAACCAGAAGTGCCGCCATCCACGGGTGCAGATCGTGGCCCGGGCCGAAGATTCGGAGTTTGTTGAATGCCTGGAGTGCCGCGAGGTATTCGAGAGCAGCGAATTCAAAGACATGGCTATTGAGGACTCTACGCTCGGCGAAGCCTGACCCCGGACGGGAACTGGCCCATTTTCGGAACCACGCCGTGGTGCGTCACCCTTCCGCGCTGACTCAAGCCACACCGAAACAGGGCAAAACTCCTCTAGATGGTTTATGATCGGTGCCGTTCGTTAATCCGGTGCTGAGTGGTACTTATGCAACCTCCGATTCCGAAGACCGCGCTGGTGGTGGATGACTCGATGCTCATCCGCCATAGTGTCTGCCGCTTTCTTGAAGAGCGGGGATTCATTGTCGAGTCGGCGACAAATGGCGTGGAAGCCCTGGAAGTCCTGAACAATTTTGTTCCCGACATCATCATCACCGACCTGATGATGCCGAAGATGGGCGGATCGGAACTGGTCAAGCGGATTCGGGAGCTTGATGTTTTCGCGGATACTCCCATTCTTGTATTGGCCGCGCGACGCAGCGCTCCACAGATGGAGGCGGACCTTCCAACCGGTATTGCCGCCGTGATCTTCAAAGACATCGACATCGAACTGCAACTCAGCCGCGCACTTCACAGCACTCTTGCAGCCCTGCCATAGTCGCTGCCGATCCGCGAGGGCTGGCAGGCGCATCGTTCGTTTGAACAGGTTTCCTCAAGTTTGACTTTACGAAAATGGCACTCTGGATTCCCTCAGAAGGCATAGAGTTGCTATTCTGTTCTAGAATCCTTGTGTTGAGTCATTCCGGGGTACGATCGTGGAATCGAACGGTTATGACCTCATATCGAAGGATCTGCTGGAGCCACTGTACGATGCGCCCACAGAGCCGAAGATGTGGGCGGTCTTTCTGCAAAACGCCTCGCAAATCCTGAAGGCGGACAAAGCCGCAATCGTGATCCACGCTCCGAAAAACGAGAGCACCTCCATCTTCGTGGAGCAGGGCTGGACGCCGGAGATGCGAGAGGCCACGGAGCGGCTGACGAAACTTAGCCCGTGGATGGCTGAAATCCAGAAACACCAGGAGCAAGGCTGGTATTCCGGCTCGCCGGAGGACGTCTTGCCCATCGGGACGTTCCGAAAATCGAAGTACTACACTGAACTCCTCCGCAAACACGACATTGAGTGGGTAGCGTCGACCATCATCTTTCATCCGGGCGGCTGGATGCCGGATTTCACGGTTTCCCGGTCACGCTCGGGTGTTCCCTTCAGCGGACAGGACAAGGAATTGCTTCGGCTGTTGGTGCCGCATCTGAGAAGAGTCTTCAAGGCGCAACGGGCGATTGGTTTGTTGCGCGAGAGAAATGCGGCCGGACGGCATGCTCTGGATCTGATTGGCGCGGCTTGGATGGCGCTGGACGCGCTGGGCCGCATATTGTCCATCAATCGTCGGGCCGAGGCGATGATTGAAGACGGCTCGCTGTTGCGGATCAAGGGCCGCCGCCTGATGGCCGCTGTGAGCGCGGAACAAAAAGAACTGGACAGGTGCTTGCTGAAAGCCTGTGCGTGCGGGGCGGGGAAGTCCTCTGACCCCGGCGAGGGCGCTGCGGTGCTGCACTCTGCGGATGGCCGGACCTTGTATGTGTCAGTGCTGCCATACTGCTCCGAGTGGGCAATTCTGGATGGCTGGCCAGCGGCGGTGCTTTTCATTACGACACCCGAAGAACAGGGGCAAGGCGAACATCGGCTATGGCAGACGATGTTTGGATTGTCTCCGGCAGAGTGCCGCGTGGCAGAGATGATGAAGCAGGGAATGGAAGTAGGGGAGATCTCCGAAACCATTCGGATTAAGGTAGATACGGTTCGCTACTACCAGAAATGCATATACCGCAAGATGGGCGTGCGCGGGCAAGGCCCGATGATGCGGCTGCTCACTAGGTTGCCGTCTACTTCTCCTTAGCAAGAACTACCTCCCATTTGGGAGGTAGTCAGAGTTCCAGAGAAGTCCTACTATCTGTTCAAGCTTATCTGAGAGCTTGCCTCCGGGGGGAGGAGCACAGGCTTGAAGTTGAGCTTAAAGCGCAAATATCGACACAAAGGCAGCTTGCAAAAGCTGCCTTTGCTTTTGCTGTAAAGGCGACTGGGTAATTCAGCGCAGTTGAAGATTGGCTTCGGCGGCCAGATCGAGTCCGGCAAATTCCCTGGAAATCCACTTTGAGTAGGCAGCGGCGGCGATCATGGCAGCGTTGTCAGTGGACATGATGCGCGAAGGGAAGTGGACCCGCACTCCGCGGCGAGGTCCGCTTAGCTCAAAGCTGGCGCGCAGGGCACTGTTGGCGGCCACGCCTCCAGTGACCAGCAAGGTCTGCACGTCATATTCGTCACAGGCGGCCATGGTGCGGCTGGTGAGGTCTCCGACGACCGCGGCCTGAAAGCTGGCGACCAGGTCGAGCGTTTGGCGGTCGCAGAGGCGGCGGAAATCGTCATCGGTGGGCGACGCAATCTGCAAAAGAGCCTCGCGGCGTGCCTCGATGGACTCAAACATCTGGTGCTTCTCCACGTAGCGCAGTACGGCTGTCTTGATTCCGCTGTAGCTGAAGTCGAAGCGCTTGTGGTCTTCTTCCATGCGCCCGGCGCGCTTGGATTCCTGGCGGGCGTGGTGCTTGAGCTGCGCGAAGGTGAACTTGACGGCCTTTGGATCGCCAAAGCGGGAGATGCGGTCAATGATAGGGCCGCCGGGATAGCCAAGGCCGAGGAGTTTGGCCGTCTTGTCAAAAGCCTCTCCGGCGGCGTCGTCACGGGTATGCCCGATGTTTTCGTAATGCCAGAGGTTATCGCGCTGCTCGGCGAGGAAGAGGTGGGTATGGCCTCCGCTGACGACGAGGGCGAGCACGGGGAAGTCGAGGACTCCGTTGCCCTTCTGGCGCTGCTCGAGCAGCACGGCGTGGATGTGTCCTTCGATGTGGTTGACGGCGATGAGCGGTTTTTCGAGCGCCCAGGCGAGCGACTTGGCAAAGCTGACGCCGGTGAGCAGGGCTCCGGCGAGGCCGGGACCGTTGGTGACGGCGATGGCCTGCACGTCAGCGTAGGTGAGGTTGGCCTTGGCGAGCGCGGCGCGAGTCACAGGAACAAGGTTGCGGAGATGCTCGCGGCTGGCCAGTTCCGGCACCACGCCGCCGTAAGGAGAGTGGGTGGCGATCTGCGAAGCGACCACGCTGGAGATCAGTTCTTCGCCGCCGCGCACGATGGCCGCAGCGGTTTCGTCGCAGGAACTTTCAATGCCGAGTATCAAAGCGCTCTTGTCCACGTCTAAAGAATACCGCCTTCGATCTACAATGTCCTCATGCACCGTCAGGCCGCACTAGAAGCAATCAGGATTCTTCGGGTTCGCGGATACCAGGCCCTCTGGGCGGGTGGATGCGTGCGCGATCTGCTGCTGGGCAGAGAACCTGCCGACTACGATGTCGCCACCTCGGCAACGCCCAGGGAAGTCATGAGTGTTTTTCCGGAGACTTACGCGGTGGGCGCGCAATTTGGCGTGGTACTGGTCCCGGTCAGAGTACTGGGCGAAAAGGAAGGGCACGGCCAGATCGAAGTGGCGACCTTCCGTGCGGACGGAGCGTATCTCGACGGAAGGCATCCGGATTCGGTGCGCTACACGACCTCGGCAGAGCACGATGTGCAGCGTCGCGACTTCACTATCAACGGGCTGCTGCTCGATCCGCTCTCGCAACATCCGAACACGAAGCACGGTGAACTGCTGGATTACGTTGGCGGCGTTGCCGATCTGGAGTGCGGATTGGTGCGCACGATTGGCAATCCTGAGCAGCGATTTGCGGAAGACAAGCTGCGCATGCTGCGCGCAGTGCGCTTTGCGGCCCGCTTCGGCTACGCCATCGACGAGGCGACGGCCGACGCCATGCGGCGGCTGGCGGCGCAGATTCACCAAGTATCACGCGAGCGGATTCGCGACGAACTCAGCAAGATGCTTACGGAAGGCCGCGCTCGGCGGGCTTTTGAACTGTTGGATGAGACCGGGCTGCTGCGCGAAGTGCTGCCGGAAATCACGCGCATGAAAGGCGTGGAGCAGCCACCGCAATACCATCCTGAGGGCGATGTGTTTGTGCACACGCTGCTGCTGCTGGAAGGCCTGCCTGCGGGCAGTTCGCTGACGCTGGCATGGGGCGCGCTGCTGCATGATGTGGGCAAGCCGGCAACGTTCCGGCGCGCGCCAGACCGCATTCGATTCGACGGCCATGTAGAGATTGGCGTGCGCATTGCCGAAGAACTGCTGGGGCGGCTGCGCTTCAGCAATCACGACCGCGAGCAGATTCTTGCGCTGATTGAAAATCACATGCGCTTTGCCGACGTGCAGAAGATGAAAGACTCCACCTTCAAGCGCTTTGCACGGCTGGCTGAGTTCGACGAGCATCTTGCGTTGCACAGGCTGGATTGCCTGGCAAGCCACGGCAAGCTTGATCTGTATGACTACACGCGGGAGCGGTTGGCGGCGGTTCCCGCAGGCGAGGTGCATCCCACGCCTCTGATCAACGGACATGACCTGATCGCTGCGGGCTACCGGCCGGGACCGCGCTTTGCCGAGATTCTGGCGGCGGTGGAGGATGCGCAGTTGGAGGGCGTGCTAGCGACACACGAAGATGCGATGAGTTTTGCGGAGAGCAACTTCGGGAGAGAACTACGATGAAGGCTATGCTCGTTGCCTTCTGTGTCGTGCTTGCCTTGAGCACTGTGAGCGCGCAGACGCCTGCATGGCAGCCATCTCCGGGACATAGACAAGTGTCGATATGGCCGGGGACGGCGCCGGATGCGCAACCTGCGACGGGGCCGGAGAGTGAAGGGACGGACGTGAAGCTCGTCGCCGGAAAGCCTTGGGTTTACGTGGAAAATGTCTCGCAGCCTACGATGACGGTCTATTCGCCAACGGGAAAGAACACGGGCGCCGCGGTGATTGTGTTTCCTGGTGGAGGCTACGAGATTCTTGCCATCGATCTTGAAGGCACCGAAGTCTGTGATTGACTGACTGCAAAGGGCATCACCTGTGTGTTGTTGAAGTATCGCGTGCCGTTTTCAGGGCCGCACTGGGACGCGCGATGTAAGTGCCAGGTCACTCCAAAAGCGCCGATGGCGTTGGAGGATGCGCAGAGGACAGTGGGACTTGTGCGCTTTCATGCCGCGGAGTGGCACATCGATCCGCACAAGATTGGAGTGCTTGGGTTTTCGGCTGGAGGGCATCTGGTGGCAGCCGTGAGCACGCACTTCGAACATCGTTTGTATCCAGCTGTCGATGCTGCCGATAAAGTAAGCTGCCGCCCGGATTTTGCGGTGGCGCTCTACCCGGGGCATCTGTCACTCGCTCACAACAGTCTCGCGTTAAATCCGGATATTCGTACTCATATCACCCGCCGGACGCCGCCGACGTTTTTGCTGCAGAACGAGGATGACCACGTGGACCGCGTGGAAGACTCGCTCAGCTACTATGCTGCGCTGAAGCAGGCAGGAGTTCCTGTGGAATTGCATTCCTACGCGCAGGGCGGACATGCCTTCGGTCTGCGACCTACGAAGTTTCCGGCAACGAGATGGCCCCGGTTGGTCGAGACGTGGCTGGAAACGATCGGGGTAACGGAGTGAGGGCTACGCTGCCTTCTTACCCTCCGCCAGATTTTTCACATCGGCAGTCGTCAACGGATTTCCGCCGATGCCCCACTCACCACTCTTTACGTCCTCAACCATGACCCATGTCACTGGACGCATGTTTTCGCCTTCAATCGACACCATTGCGTCGGTGAGCTTGCGGACAATCTGTTGCTTCTGCTCGTTCGAAAATACACCTTCAATCACTTTGACTTGAATCAACGGCATCGGGCTAACCTCCGGAGAACAGCCAATAGATTGCGCCGCAGCGAAAGGGGTTGCTTCTGGACGACGCGTGCGCCAGCATCCCAGAAATTCTGCAAGGAAAGACGGGCCACGTGGAAGTTGCGGTTTGCCAGCGTTCAGAGTAACTCTGGTGTCGCTCCGCTATAATCTTTCGATGGAGAAGGCTTCCAACACATTGCAGCGCATCATGGCCGAAGCGTTGAGGCGAGTTCCTGCCGAACAGCTTCCGGAAGCGGCGTGGGAGTTTTGCGCCGGTCGCGCAGTGGCCGAGAAGACACGCGTGCTGGGCTGTGAAAAAAGCAGCGAGTCAGGCAGCGACAACGGCGGCGATTCGAGCGGCGACCGCATGACACTGCTGGTCGAGGTGCCGGACGCCAACTGGCGCGCGCAACTTTACTCCATGACGCCTCAGTTGCTGCCGCGGCTCAACCAGTTCATCAAAGTCTCACGAATCGAATTCAAGCTCGCGCGACCGCAGGATGAGCGTCGCGGAAAACAATCGCAATTCACTAAAGAAGGAACGCATGAAGGTCACTGAAAAAGACGTTGCATACGTCGCCGATCTCGCGAATCTCGAATTGACGCCAGAAGAGAGCACGCGCATGGTTGCCGACTTGAACTCCATCCTGGGCCACATCGACAAGCTGAACGAACTGGATACGAGCAACGTGGAGCCGCTTGCGGAAGTAGTCTCCGCCTTTGCCGGTGGCGAGGGCAGCCAGCGCTTTGCCTACGCTCAGCGTGCGGATGTAGTGAAGCCGGGATTGAGCCGCGAGGTTGCGCTCAGCAATGCGCCGGACACGGATGGAACGTGCTTCCGGGTTCCAAAGGTGATTGAGCGCTAAACCAGCGCCTGTTGTGGGAGAAAGATTGATGAATATCAATACATTGACGATTGATGGCGCGCGCAAGCTGGTGGAGAGCCGCGAGGTTACAGCCGCGGCGCTGGCTGAGGCGCACTACGCGCAGATTGCAGAGCGCGACGAAACGATTGGTTCGTTTCTCACGCTGACCAAAGAGCGCGCGATGAAGCAGGCTGAGCGCATCGACCGTCTGGCCGAAAAGGGTGATCCGCTGCCGAGGCTGGCGGGCGTCCCGGTGGGCATCAAGGACGTGCTGATGACGCGCGGCGAACGCACGACTGCGGGCTCGCGCTTCCTCGAAAAGTTTGTTGCTCCATATGACGCGACGGCGGTTGAGAAGTTGGAGGCGGCGGGTGCGGTGTGCCTGGGAAAACTGAACTGCGATGAGTTCGCCATGGGTTCGTCAAACGAGAACTCGGCGTTTCATCCGGTGAGGAATCCTCGAGACACTTCGCGCGTTCCGGGCGGCTCTTCGGGCGGTTCGGCGGCGGCGGTTGCGGCGGGATTCGCGGTAGCTACGCTGGGCTCGGACACGGGAGGATCGATTCGCCAGCCGGCGGCGTTTTGCGGCGTGGTGGGACTGCTGCCCACGTATGGGCGCGTATCGCGCTACGGGCTGATTGCCTTTGCCAGTTCGCTGGACCATGTGGGCCCGCTGACGCGCACGGTGAAAGATTCCGCGACGTTGCTGGAGGTGATTGCCGGACGCGACACGATGGATTCCACTTCGGCCAACGTTCCGGTGGGGCAGTACGCGAAGGAGTGCGGGCGCGAGGTCGAGGGTCTGCGCGTGGGCATTCCGAAGGAATATTTTGCGGCAGGACTGGACCCGGAGATTCGCGAGGCGATTGAGCACCGCATCGACGGGCTGCGCAAGGCGGGATGCGAGATTGTGAACGTCTCACTGCCGCACACCGAATATGCGATTCCGGTGTACTACATTGTTGCCACTGCCGAGGCTTCAGCCAACCTGGCGCGTTTTGACGGCGTGCGCTACACCACGCGGTCAACGCAAGTGAAAACTCTGGCGGATATGTATCGCAAGAGCCGCGACGAAGGCTTCGGTGCTGAGGTGAAGCGGCGCATTCTGCTGGGAACGTATGCACTGAGCGCGGGCTACTACGACGCGTACTACTTGAAAGCACAACAGGTGCGCACGCTGCTAACGCGAGACTTCCAGAATGCATTCGCAAGTGTGGACGCCATTGTGACTCCGGTGACTCCAACGGCGGCTTTCAAACTGGGCGAGAAGACCGGCGATCCGATGGAGATGTATCTGAGCGACATCTACACGGTCACGGCAAACCTGGTAGGCGTGCCCGGAATCTCGCTGCCGTGCGGAACCAATCGCGAAGGGCTGCCGCTGGGAATTCAGATATTGGGCAAGCACTTTGACGAAGCTACCGTGCTGCGGCTGGCGCACGCCGTGGAGCAGGAACAACAATAGGCAAACGAAAACCTCCGGCTCGGCGCTTACCGAATTGGGCGGACCCTTTGGTCCACAACCCACCATGTCCTTGATTGCGACGTAATGAACGTGCTACAAGGCTTCCCCAAACGCATTCGGAGGGAAGGCCATGCAGAGAGCGGTACGGATTCTGGTGATTTGCGCACTGGTGTTCTTGCCCGCAGTGATGGCAGGAGGGGAGCGCTTCGACGGGAACTGGTTCACGAAGATGACCTGTCCTCCCAAGGGGAAGACCGACGGGTACACCTGGAAGTTTTTCAGCGTAGTCACCGGCAACAACCTTCGCGGCGAGCGCGGCGAAGCGGGAGCGCCCGGCTACTTTCTGATTGAAGGCAAAATCAAGGAAGACGGCAGCGTCAAACTGGCTGCCAGCGGCATCGTTGCCTCCCGGCAATATGCGCGTGGAGTCTTTGCGGCAAAGGGCGAAGAGTACAGCTACAACGTCAAGGCAAAATTCACAGACACCGAGGGATCGGGGACTCGCGATGAAGGCCTCGGCATTGTGGGGCGTCCGTGCACGTTCGAGTTCTGGAAGAAGCAGGCTGGGAGCGAGGCTGGCGAACGCTAGACGGTGGCCTTCCGGTCGATGTCCTGCACTCCAGACCCACATCTGCCAACTACGGCAGATATGGGGCACCGCGACCGCTTTAGTGTGCCGCGCTGATTGCGCCTTTCTTGGCGATGGCCTTGCGCAGCAGGAAGACAATGGGCACGCAGAGGAAACAGACGGCGGCAATGTACTGGAAGTCATCGACGTACGCGCGCAGGCGCGCCTGCTGTCCGAGAACGCGGTCGATGATTCCATAGGCCTGCAGTTGTGAACCTCCCATGCGAGTGGTGAGAGCCGTTGTGCCATTCAGCATCTGCTCGAAGAGTCCGTTGGCGTGATTCAGGTGGCCGGACATTTCCACGCGGTGCACCTGCTCGTGGCGGGCGACGACGGTGTTCACAATGGAGATTCCGATGGAGCCGCCAATGTTGCGCATCAGGTTGAAGATGCCGGCGGCGTTGCCGATCTCCTGATTGGGCAGGCCCGCCATGCTGGTGGAAGCCAGCGGCACAAAGACCATGCTGGCTCCGAAGCCGCTCAGCACGACCGGCCAGAGAAAGCTCCACTGCGAAATGTCCAGGTTGACGCGGGCAAACCACAGGCCGCAAAAGCCGAAGAGTGCGAAGCCGAAGCCGAGCAGATATCGGTTATCAATGCGGCTGCTGATGAGTCCAATGATCGGCATGGCCACCAGAGAGCCCAGGCCGCGCGGGCTCACGGCCATTCCGGCATCGAGCGCGTTGTAGCCGAGTAACTCCTGGTAGAGCAGCGGCAGCAGGGTGATCATGCCATAGATGACGCCGCCAAAGAGTCCGATGAGAACGCAGCCCAGAGTGAAGTTGCGGTTCAGCAACACGCGCAGCTTTACCAGAGGATTGTGGCTGCGCAACTCCCAGATGATGAACGAGACGAAACAGACAGCGAGGACTGCGACGGCCCAGCGAATCCATGTTGCGCCGAACCAGTCGTCCTCCTGCCCCTTATCGAGCACAATCTGCAAGGCTGCGAGCCAGATGGCGAGCAGTCCAAAGCCGATGCTGTCAAAGCGCCCGGGTTTGGCATCGCGAATGTAATCGGGATCATGCACGTAACGCATGATCATAAAGATGGCGAGTATGCCGACGGGAATGTTGATGTAGAAGGCCCAGCGCCAGGAGTACGTTTCCGTCAGCCAGCCGCCTACCGTGGGGCCGAGCACAGGGGCCACCACTACGCCGAGTCCGAAGAGTGCCATGGCTTGTCCGCGCTTGTGCGGCGGAAAGCTTTCCAGCAGAATGGCCTGCGAGAGCGGTTGCAAGGCTCCGCCTCCGGCTCCCTGCACGGCGCGAGCAATCAGGATGACGACCAGGCTGTCAGCGGCTCCGCAGGCGAATGACGAGATGGTGAAGATAACGATGCAGGTCAGCAGGAAGCGCTTGCGGCCGAACCGCTGGGAGAACCATGAACTGGTAGGAAGAATAATGGCGTTGGCAACCAGGTAGCTGGTAAGCACCCAAGTGGCTTCATCGTTGGTGGCCGAAACCGATCCGGCAATATAGGGCAGCGCAACCGAGGCAATGGAAGTGTCCAGCACCTCCATGAAGGTGGCCAGCATCACCGACACGGCGATGAGCCAGGGATTGACTGCCGGTTGGACAGGGCCCGGAACTACGGGTGAATCACTCATCTATCGAATACTCACTTCGTTTGCGCACGCTTCTGTTGAGATGATTGCCCCGGCTGTGGCGCCGGGTTGGCACTTAGGGATTGGATACTGTAATTATATCGCGCGATTCAATTTCCGGCAGGCGCGGGATTGGTGGGTGCTGCAGGCGGATGCGGTGTGGCATCCACAGGCTTGATGTTGGTGAGGCCGCCGCCTACGAGACGGAGGCGGGGCTCGCCTTCAATTGCATCCAGAAGCGCATGCGTCATGAGGTCGTCGATCTTTGAGGCCTCGGTAAGCACCACTGGATAGAGGACGATGATTTCCAGTCCGGTCCCCACGAGGCGAAGCCGGGTCTGCGGCTCGGTTCCGGCAATGTGGATGGCCAGTGAGCTTTCGAGCACGCGATGTTGCTGATCGAGATCTGGCTTGTAGGTGTTGTAGATGCTGGCAACGGCCGCGGAAATCTTCTGCTCCGCCAAGGTGTAATCGACGTCGGCAGCAAGGGTGAGGGTAATGCGCCGCCATGCGAAGTTGGAGCCGGGCAGCTGCTTGAAGAAGTTAGACGAAGGCTGAAAAACCACGGAGTTGGAGAAAACGACGATGCGTCCCGTGGGATGAGCTTCGCCGCTGGAAGTGTCCAGCTCGACCAGGTGCAGGCGCACTAAACCAATATCGACCACGTCTCCGGTGACCTCGCCGATCTGCACGCGGTCTCCCACGCGAATGCCGTAGCGGCCGATGAGGAAGAAATACGCGGCGACGCTGAGGATGACGTTCTGCAGGGCGACGGCTATGCCCGCGGTGAGGAATCCCGCGAAGGTGGCAAGTGAGCCGATCTCGGTGGAGAGCGCGATGAGCAGGATGAGTACGATCACCACGGTAACCACGATGCGGCGCAACAGCAGGAACTGGTTACGGCGCCGCTGCTCGCGGATGTAGCGGAAGATGGCGCGACGCCAGAAGTCCGAGCCAATACCGACCAGAATCAGGGCTAACACAAGAACTCCGAGGCGCAGCAGCAGCCCGCGCGCCACCGATGTGTAGGTGCGCTCTGATTCGCTACGCCACTCGGCAAGGTTGTTGGAGGTGGAGTCGAGCAACATGCTTGCCTTGGCGAGCGGAAGTAGAACAGAGGAGAGGTGCCGGAAGTCCGCGGTCAGCGCGTCGATCTGTTGGCGGCGGGCGGCAAGCACGGCGGGGTCGTTGGTCTGCGGCTGTGCAGAAAGATCATCGCCACGCTGACTGACCGCGCGCAATTGGTTCGCGAGCGGAGTGCGAATCTTGTCGAGCTCGCCGCGAAGCTGCGTGGTGGCCGTCACGGCCTGGCGCTGCGCGTTGATCTTGCTGGTCAAGGAAAATAGTTCGCCAGCCAGTCCCAGAATTCCGGAGTTGGACTGCTTGGCCGCGGCGGCGGGCGCGGGCTGAGCCACGGGAACCGGGCTAAAGACGGTTGCAGGGCTTGGCCCATTGGTGGAGTTGCTGGCCCCTTCTTTTCCGCCCGAAGCGGAGTTGTTCTCCGCAGGATTCTGCCCGGCGGCCGTGGTGGTGGAGGCTTCTGGATGGGACCCCTCGGCGTGAGCGGGCCGCGTGGTGCGAACGGCGGTGCGGACTTCGGGGACCGTGCGTTCGAGTTCGTTGATCTTGCCTAACAATCCGGCCGAAGTCCCGGCGGCGGCGAAGGCGCTCATATTCTGCAAGGCTTCCAGACGTGCCTGCGCCAAGTCGAGCTCACTCTTCTGCTCGGCAATCTGGTCATCAAAGGTCTGGCGCTTCTTCCCGGTGGCGTCAGCAGCCTGCTTCTGCAGCGTATCCAGGTCAGAAGTGGCCTGCTTCACCCGATCCTGAGCGGTGGCCAGAAGCTGACCGAGGTGCGACCCTTGCGCATTTTCAGGCGACGGCGAGGCACTCTGCGGATTCTGGAGCTGTATCTGCACGGCCTCGGCCCGGGCGAATTCGAAGATCAGCGTAATCGCCTGCAGGCTTGAGCTCTGGTTGTAGGCCGAATAGATCGTGTCTCCAGGATCCGTGGTGAGCTGGTTAGGCGTCCGCACGTGGCGATACCACTCGACGGCCTGGTTCAGGAATGTGACGAGATCCGCGCCGGAAGCCTCCGGCTGCGACTGAGCAGAACTGACGCAGAGCGCAGATATGAGCAGCAAAGCGAATATTGCAGTACGTCGAATAGGCATGGGCAGTTTAATTGGCGCGGAGAAAGTCTATGAGGCAATCTTTCTAAAGAAATGGTTCAACAATTGGCGCTATAGCTTTGGATGAATGGCATGGCGGTCGGGTTGTGAGAAGCGCGGACGGACGGATAGTGCGAAGAGAGAGATCTTCACCTCCGCTATGCGGCGAAGGTGAAGATCTCCGGTAATGGATGGGTTAGCGGCGATCGTCGTGACGTTCCATCCACTCGTCGCGATCACGGAACACGGCGATGGACGAGATGCGGTTATCCCAATTCTTGCCAAAGTTATCGCCCACGGGAACGCGGCGAAGGTCGTCAATATCGCGGTCCACCAACAGGCTGATGCCGCGGAAATTATCATCGTTGAATACGCGCAGGCGGGCGCCGCCGAAGACACGGATGGACTTGATCTGGTCGTTAAATCCTCTCGGCATAGACGGCCAACGGTCGTCTACCTTCATGCAGAAGGAGTCGCCGCGGAAGTGATCTCCGCGGAAAAAGCAGGCTCCCGCCCGTGGCCGGTGTGGTCTGCCCCAATCCCACTGGGCATCGGCTGGCAGAGACATGGCGAACAACAACAGAAGGGCAACTGGTACGAAACGTAATCGCATGGTTCCTCCGTTCTGGAAACTTTACCTCAAGGCCCCGCACTTCAACTCGCAATTATTGCAGGAAATGAAAGACTCCGGAACCCTAGTCCGTACTATTCCGCAATGGGCGGGTCCGCCAATTGAAACGCACCGAGAGCACCCGAAGAAGGAAGCAGGATAGGGTTCCAACCACGGTGCTGGAGGTGCGGCCAAATCCGACCGCATTGCAGAGCAGGAATGCGGCGCTGCCGAAGAGAGCGGCGATGGCGTAGAACTGGCCGCGCTCAAAGACCCTCGGGGTGCGCCCACCAAGTACATCGCGCAACGAGCCTCCGCCCACGGCGGTGACCAATCCGAGCAGGATGCTGGGCAAAAGAGTGAGGTGGTCGTTGAGCGCGCGGGTGGTTCCGGCAATTGCGAAAAAGCCGAGCGCGGCGGCGTCGATGAGGTCGATGGCGCGATCCATCACCGGGCCCATGCGGTGCTCGAAAGCCGCGGCAACGGCTGCGCCAACGAGGGCAATCACAATGTAGCGAACGTCCTGAAAAGCCAGCGGCGGGCCATTCTGCAGAATGATGTCGCGGGTGATGCCTCCGCCTAGCGCAGTGACGAATGCCAGGCCGAAGACACCGATGAGGTCGTACTTGTAGCGCAGGTCGCGAATGGCCGAAAGGCCACCGCTCAGCGCTCCGGCAAAGACACCGAGGAACTCGACGACGAAGAAAACGGTGCCTAGATGGATCAGTTTCATACACCTCTATTATGCAGGAGAGCCGGTGCCGTCCGGCGGGGGTACCCGTCCAGCGCCGTGCAAGGCAAAATCACATTCAGTTAAGATAGTTGGTCACGAGGCAGAAACGTGCTGCGAACGATACGAGAAGATATCCAATCCGTGCTGGATCGCGATCCGGCGGCATCCAGCAAACTGGCGGTGCTGCTGTATCCGGGGCTGCACGCGGTATGGATCCATCACCTGAACCATTGGCTGTGGAAGAGCAAGTTTCGTTTGCTGGCGCGCTACTTGTCGCAGGTGGCTCGCTTCTGGACGGGTATTGAGATCCATCCGGGCGCGCAGATTGGTCGCCGTCTATTTATCGATCACGGCATGGGCGTAGTGATAGGCGAGACCGCGGTTGTAGGCGACGACGTCACGCTTTATCACGGCGTGACCCTGGGCGGCACCAGCCTGGAAAAAAGAAAACGTCATCCCACGCTGGGCAATGGCGTAGTGATAGGCAACACGTCAAGCGTGCTGGGGGACATTGTGGTAGGGGACAACTCGCGCGTTGGTGCCGGCTCGGTGGTGCTGCGTGACGTGCCGCCGAACTCGACCGTGGTGGGCGTGCCCGCTCACATTGTCTATCGCGACGGACAACGCGTGCTGATCACCGATCCGCGCGAGATCAAGGACCCATTGAGCGACGCGCTCATTGCGCTGGCCAAGGATGTCAGCGAGTTGCGTTCGCGCCTGGACACGCTCTCCCATCTGCATGGAGCGGCGCTGGTGGATGGCACGGTGGCTGGCCTCGAAAACGAGGACCAGGTATGCCGCGATTATCGCAGCGAGTTCGACAAGAGCAACTTCGCCGATTTTGGCGCGGGAATCTAGAGCGGCTGGGGGTCTTTTCCGAAGTTGCGCAGAAAGGCCGCTCACGATAGCATCTAAAAGTCTCACGCATAACTCCAGTGCATCGAGGCGCGGTCGCCAAGTGGTAAGGCAGAGGTCTGCAAAACCTCTATCGGCGGTTCGATTCCGCCCCGCGCCTCCAGCGTTTTCTTGCTCGCCTGCTGCATGGAATCTCCCATGAAATTTTGCTTGATCGCGTGCTTGCTTGTGCTGCTCGCCTGCTGTACAGGCTGCAAAAGCGGCCATGAGCGTGCTCTGGCCGAGGCCCACGCGCAGGTGGGCGGCAATCCCCAGCGTGGAGCGTTCCTGATGTTGCGCTACGGCTGCGGCGGCTGCCACCGAGTTCCCGGAATTGTTGGCGCGGCGGGCAAGGCTGCGCCATCGCTGGAGCATCTTGCGCAGGAGGCATACATCTCAGGAAACCTGCCCAACACGCCGGAAAATGTGATGCGCTGGATTCAGTTTCCTCACTCGGTTTTGCCGAAAACAAAGATGCCGGAGATGGGAGTCAGCAGCACGGACGCTCGCGACATCACGACTTACCTGTGGTCTTTGCGCTGAGAGCGCGGATTTTTCGTTTGACCTTGCGGCGCATCCGTCGTACCCTTTTTTCGTGAGCATTGATATTTCATCCTTCGCTGCATGCTCCTCCCGTCGATGGTGGTCCTACACCGTCGTGTGCCTCTAGTCCGGCACGTTCTTCGTTTCTCCCGCAATAAAATAAAAATATCTGTTACCGCACGTTTGCGCGTTGCGCGCAATTTAGGACGAACTACATGAAAGCAGGCTCCGCAAATTCACCAGCCACACTCACCCTGGGAGAGCTGCTTCGGTCCCTGCTCGCTGCACGCGACCTTACGCGAGTTCAGGCAGCGCGGCTGGTAGACGAGATGCTTGCGCCGGAAACGCCTGACGCACAGATTGCAGCGGCACTGGCGCTGCTGGTGGCCAAGGGTGAAAATCCCGAGGAGCTGGCGGGTTTTGCCGACTCGCTCTACGCGCGAGTGCTGCCCACGGAGATTCCCTGCGATGTGCTGGACACGGCGGGTACGGGCGCAAGCAAGGTTAAGACTTTTAACGTTTCCTCTGCGGCGTCGTTTGTGATCGCCGGAGCCGGATGCGCGATTGCCAAGCACGGCGCGCGCGCATCCACCAGCCGCAGCGGCAGCGCAGATGTGCTGACCGCGCTGGGCGTTCGCATTGAGTGTGAAGCGGAAATCGCCGAGCGATGTTTGCGCGAGTTGGGAATCTGCTTCCTCTTCGCGCCGAAATACCATCCTGCACTCGCCCGCGTTGCGGCCATCCGCCGGGCGCTGGGAATCCGAACGACATTCAATCTGGTAGGCCCCATGGTGAGCCCGTGCCACGCGCAGTATCGGCTGCTTGGCGTGGCAGACCAGGCGCGCATGGCTGACGTCGCGGGCGCGATGTCGTTGATCGGCGTGAAGCGTGGTTGGGTGTTGCGCGGAGGCGACGGGCTGGATGAGATCACCACGGCAGGCAACACGCGCGTGCTCGAAGTTCGCGAGGGAAGTAACAACGAGCTGCTTACAATCTCTCCTGCGGATTTTGGGATTGCCCAACAGCCCACCGACGGAGCACGCGCGAACAGTGTGGAAGAAAATGCGGCGATCGTGCGGGCGGTGCTGGCGGGCGAGCGTCGCGACGTGGCTCGCGATCTGGTCATCCTGAACGCTGCGGCCGCGCTCCACGTGCGCACCGGAGACGGTCTGCGCGAGTGTGCAGAACGTGCCCAGCGCGCTATCGACGAAGGTGCAGCCCTGCAAAAACTCGAAGCGCTTATTGCAATGACGCAACCGGGGGGCCACGCATGAGCGCGGAATTTCTGGAGCGCGTGATGGACGCCAAGCGCCGTGAGATGAGTTTGCTTGGCGATGCGGTGCGTGAAGAACTCCGCGATCATGCGGTGGCTGCACGCAAGCAGCGCGCAGCGCGCTTCCAAACCGCATTGCTGGCGCACCCCACAGCCATCATCGCTGAGTTCAAGCGGCACTCGCCTTCAGCCGGAGACATTCAGGCCGGGGCCGATCCGCTCGACGTTGCGCGCATTTACGAGGCTGGCGGTGCTGCTGCGATGTCTGTGCTCACTGAGCCCGAGCACTTCAAGGGATCGCTCGACGATCTGCGTCGTGTGGCATCCGCGGTGCAACTGCCGGTGCTGCGCAAAGACTTCATGGTGGACCGACATCAGGTATACGAAGCTGCGCTTGCCGGAGCCGAAGCGGTGCTGGTGATCGTCGCCGGACTGACTGACGCGGACGCCTTGAAGTTACTCGACGCAGCGCACCTGGTTCATCTCGATGTGCTGGTGGAAGTGCACACTGCAGAAGAATTCCGGCGCGCCACGGCCATTGGTGCAACCCTCATCGGAGTTAATAATCGCAACCTCAAAACGCTCAAGGTCAATCTCGAGACATCTCTGCAACTTGCGGAACTGGCGACAGCTAATGCGACGCTTGTGGCCGAGAGCGGATTGCGCACGCGGCAGGACATTAAGCGCCTGCAAGCTGCCGGATACAAGGCCTTTCTCATCGGCGAGACCTTGATGCGCGCTGGCGACCCGCTGGCGACATTGCGCGAGTTGCAGGGCCAGGAGCAGGTGCAATGAGCGCAGTGGAGATCAAGATTTGCGGCATCACCAGCGTGGAAGACGCGCTGGCCGCAGCGGATGCTGGTGCCGCCATGCTCGGGCTCAACTTCTACGAGCGCAGCCCGCGATGCATAAGCCTGGAACGCGCGCAGGAAATCGCGACGGCCGTTGGCGGACGTGCGAAGCTGGTTGGTGTATTCGTAAATATGAATGTATCCGAGGTGCTGCGCGTGGCGCGTGCCGTGCCGCTTGCTGCCGTGCAACTGCACGGGAGCGAAACTCCGGAGGAGTGCGCAACGGTCGCTGCGGAGTATCCGGTGATCCGCGCGCTCAAGGTGGACGCAGCGTTCAGTACTGCGAGAGCATCGGAATTCGCGGCATGCGCAGCGTTATTACTCGACACGGCTTGCGAAGGGCATGGTGGCTCCGGGCGAAGTTTCGACTGGGGTGCAGTGGACTGGGCAGGCATACGCGCGGCGGTTTCGGGCGCGAGGTTGTTTCTCGCCGGGGGCCTGCAGGCGGGGAACATTGCGGCGGCCATGTCCGTTGCGCGTCCAGATGTAGTCGACGTGTGCAGCGGCGTCGAGCAGGAAAAAGGAATCAAGAGCGTGAATTGCATGCGTGAGTTCGTGGCGGCCGTGCGGGCCGCAGAGGGGCAGGAGCAATGAAGGATCAGGCAGTGCTGGAGAGCCTTTTGAACGCTTCCGGCGAAGGATATTTTGGCAGCTACGGCGGTCGCTTTGTGGCCGAGACCCTGGTTGCTCCACTGGAAGAGTTGACGGCGGCTTTTGCCGAAGCCCGCAAAGACCCCGGATTTCAGCGCGAGTTGAGCGGGTTGCTCGCGGAGTTCAGCGGCAGGCCGACGCCTCTGTATTATGCCGAGCGGCTCAGCGAATATGCGGGTGGCGCGAAGATTCTGCTGAAGCGCGAAGACCTTGGGCACACCGGCTCGCACAAGATCAACAACGCACTGGGACAGGTGCTGCTGGCGCGCCGCATGGGCAAGCGCCGCATCATCGCTGAAACCGGCGCGGGGCAGCACGGCGTTGCCACGGCGACGGTCTGCGCGCGCTTCGGCCTGGAGTGCATCGTCTACATGGGCGCCGAGGACATGAAGCGGCAGGCGCTCAACGTCTTCCGCATGGAGTTGATGGGCGCTGAAGTGCGGGGCGTGGAAGCGGGCTCGAAGACTTTGAAAGACGCCATCAACGAAGCCCTGCGAGACTGGGTCACCAACGTGCGCGACACGTATTATCTGCTCGGCTCGGCGCTCGGCCCGCATCCGTATCCCACCATGGTGCGCGAGTTCCAGCGCGTGATTGGCGACGAAGCGCGCGTGCAGGTGCTGGCTCGCGAGGGCCGATTGCCAGATGCTGTGGTGGCTTGCGTCGGCGGCGGTTCCAATGCGATTGGCGCGTTCACCGCGTTTATCGCGGATAAAGAGGTGAGGCTAATCGGCGTCGAGGCTGGCGGTCGCGGTGAGTCGCTGGGCGACCACGCGGCGCGCTTCCATGGCGGAGTGCCCGGCGTGCTGCAGGGAACTTACAGCTACGTGCTGCAGGACGACGACGGACAGATTGCGCCGACGCATTCGGTGAGTGCCGGATTGGATTACGCCTCGGTCGGTCCGGAGCATGCGCATCTGCGCGAACTGGGTCGCGCCGAATATGTTTCCGCCAATGACGCAGAGGCCTTGGAGGCGTTCGACCTTCTCTCACGGCGTGAAGGAATCATTCCGGCGCTGGAGTCTTCGCACGCGGTCTCCTATGCGGTGAAGCTGGCAAAAGAGCTTGGCAAGGATGGATTGATCATCGTGAATCTATCAGGACGCGGCGACAAGGACGTGGACACCGTGGCAAAACTGAAGAAAGGCGGCGCGCAATGACCTCACGATTGCAGCAGGCTTTCAAAACCTTGCGTGCCACGGGACGTCGCGGTGTGGTGCCGTACATCACAGCAGGCGATCCCGACCTGGACACCACCTATGAATTGCTAGTGGCAATGGCTCACGGCGGAGCCACCGCCATTGAAGTCGGCGTGCCCTTCAGCGATCCCGCGGCTGACGGCCCGGTGATTCAGCGAGCGTGCGAGCGAGCACTGGCCGGCGGCGTAAAGCTGCATCATGTGATTGAAGTTGCTGGAAGAGCGGTCAAGGCCACGGGAGTTCCCATCGTGCTCTTCAGCTATCTCAATCCTCTGCTCCGGCGCGGGTTGGAGAATGTTGCGCAGGACGCCGCTGACGCGGGGCTGGCCGGTGTGCTGGTGACGGACCTTCCGGCCGAGTCGGCGCAGGGATTTTCCGATGCGCTGCAGCGGCGCGGGCTCGACCTGGTTTCGCTCGTGGCTCCCACCTCAAGCGCTGAGCGCATCGCAGAGATCGCCAAGCACGCAACGGGATTTCTCTACGCCATCTCGGTGACCGGAGTAACGGGCACGCGCCAGAACCTGAGCGCAGATGCCAGTGCGCTGCTGACACGGATTCGCAGCGTAACGGATCTTCCTGCGGCGGTCGGCTTCGGCATCAGCAACGCGGAGCAAGCGCGCGCTGCGTGGGCACAGGGCGCCGATGCCGTGATCGTTGGCTCGGCGATTGTCAGGAAGATAGAAGAATTCGGAGCTCATGCTCCAACGGAAGTGGAACGCTTTGTGCGCGAGTTGATTGCGTCGCAGGCGGTGGAGGCATAATGCTTATATTGATGAATGTAAACGCAACCGAAGAGCAGATTCAGGGCGCGTGCAAGCGCGTGGAAGAACTTGGTTACCGGCCGCATCCTTTGCCTGGCGCTACGCGTTGCGCCATCGGAATCACCGGAAACAAGGGCGCGGTGGAGGCCGATTCGCTGAGCCAGTTGCCTGGCGTGGCTGAGGTCATCGCCGTCTCCAAACCATATAAGCTCGTCAGCCGCGACATGAAGGCCGAGGACACGGTGGTGCACTTCGCCAACAGCGATGCAACGGTTGGCGGAGGGGAACTGGCGCTGATGGCCGGGCCGTGCGGAGTGGAGAGCCGTGATCAGCTCTTCCGCGCTGCCGAGGCCGTGGCCAAGTCTGGCGCGCGCTTTTTGCGCGGGGGCGCTTTCAAGCCGCGCACCTCGCCCTACGCCTTCCAGGGACTGGGCGAGAAAGGTTTGGAGTTGCTGGCCGAAGCGCGCGAAGCCTTCGGATTGCTGGTGGTGACCGAGGCAATCTGTCATGAGTCGCTGGCGCTGGTGGATCAGTACGCGGACATGATTCAGATTGGCGCGCGCAACATGCAGAACTTTGCGCTGCTGAAACTTGCGGGACGTTCGCACAAGCCGGTGCTGTTGAAGCGCGGCATGGCCGCAACGCTCGACGAACTCCTGATGGCCGCCGAGTACATCATGAGCGAAGGCAATTACAACGTTGTCCTCTGCGAGCGAGGCATTCGCACCTTTGCCGACCACACGCGCAACACGCTGGACGTAGGCATTATCGCCTCCGTGAAGAAGCTCACGCACTTGCCCATCATCGTCGATCCCAGTCACGCGGCGGGCAAGCGCGACAACGTGGTTCCACTGGCGCGCGCCGGAGTGGCGGCTGGAGCCGACGGGCTGATCGTTGAAGTGCATTGCGATCCCGACCGCGCGCTCTCTGATGGCGCGCAGTCGCTTTATCCCGATCAGTTCGACGCCATGGTGAAGAACCTCCGCGGCATTGCTGCACTGGTGGGACGCAGCATGTATGAGCCGCGACCTGCGTCCGCTGCGGTGGCCAAGTGACAGCGGCTTCGGAGTTCGCGGACTTCTGTCTCCTTGCCGCGAAGGGCGGACTGGTGGCCGTCACGGAAACGGTTTCGGCAGACCTGCTGACTCCGCTCTCGGCCTACCTGCGCATCGCGAAAGGCGCTGGACGCTCGTTTCTGCTGGAGTCTGTCGAAGGCGGCGAACATCTTGCGCGCTACTCATTCCTTGGAGCGAATCCTGCGATGGTGGTGCGTAGCCGTCAGGGCGTGACCACCGTGGAAGATGCGCATGGCACTCGCGTGGAGCCTGGCACCGCGGTGGATGTGTTGCGCCGCGAATTTGCAGACCGCAAGCTCTCCGCGCCGGAGAACATTGCGCCCATGGCAGGGGGATGCGTCGGATATCTCGGCTATGCGGCTTCGAACTGGTTCGATCCTGCGATGCAGGCTGTCACCGGCGAGGGCGACGATGCGTGCTTCCTCATCTTCCGCACCGTGCTCGCCTTCGATCACGCACGTCAGCAGATTCAGATTCGCACGCTGGCTGAGGTGGAGAACGGGGCAGACGAAGCCGCTCTGAAGCAGAGCTTCGAAGCCGCCACGATCATGAATCGCGAGGTGGTGCGCAAATTGAGTGCTGCCGTCGAACTGCCGCTGAACGCCATAGCCGTCGCAGGCGCAGGCGAGGCCGCATTCGAATCCAACTTTGAGCGCTGCGAATTTGAACGAGCCGTGGCCGCGGGCAAGGAGCTGATCTTCGCGGGCGAATGTTTCCAGATCGTGCTGTCACAGCGCTTCCGTCGCAAGACCACGGCCAATGCGGTGGCGCTCTATCGCGCGCTGCGGGCGACGAATCCTTCGCCGTATATGTTCCTGCTGAACTTCGGCCCCTCTGCCTACGGGGGCGAGCGTGCACTGATTGGTGCCTCGCCGGAGATGCTGGTGCGCTGCCGCGACCGCGAGCTGACTTATCGCCCCATTGCAGGAACCCGTACTCGCGGCTTGAACGGCGAAGAAGACGCACGCCTGGCTGCGGAGCTGTTGGCTGACGAGAAGGAGCGCGCCGAACACATGATGCTGGTCGATCTCGGGCGCAATGATCTGGGCCGCGTCGCACGCTATGGCACGGTGAAAGTCAGCAAGCTGATGACCGTTGAGAAGTATTCGCACGTGCAGCACCTGGTCACCGAACTGCACGCAGAGTTGCGTCCTGAGCTTGATCGCTTCGATGCGCTTGGAGCCTGTTTCCCGGCTGGCACCGTTACTGGCGCGCCCAAAATTCGTGCCATGCAGGGCATTGCCGAGCTGGAGCGCGGCGCGCGCGACGCTTATTCCGGCGCGGTGCTCTACGCCGACTATGCGAACAATCTTGACTCCTGCATCACCATCCGCACCATGGAGCTGGCTGGCGATGAGCTCAGCGTGCAGGCGGGTGCAGGCATTGTGGCTGACTCGGTTCCGGCCACCGAGTGGGAAGAGACCATCAACAAGTCGCGGGCGCTGCGGCGTGCCGTGGCCCTGGCCGAAGCAGAAGAATAGCGTTTGAAGAACGCGGAGGGATAGCGATGCTGCTGGTGATCGACAACTACGATTCATTCACCTACAACCTGGTGCAGTTTCTGGGTGAACTGGGAGCCGAGCCGGTGGTGTGCCGCAATGACCAGGTCACGGTGGAGCAGATCTCAGCAGCCGGCTATCGTGGACTCGTGATCTCTCCCGGTCCGGGCGAGCCGAAGGGCGCGGGAGTGACGTTGGAGGCCATACGGCAGCTTGCCGGGAAGTTTCCCATCCTTGGCGTCTGCCTCGGCCACCAGGCCATTGGCGAAGCCTTCGGCGGACGCATCGTGCGCGCGCCGCGTCCCGTTCATGGCAAGGCCAGCCGGGTAAAGCACGATGGCCTCGGAGTGTTTGCCGGAGTGCCGCAGGACCTCGAGGTGGCGCGTTATCACTCGCTGGTCATTGAACCTGAGAGCTGCCCCGCCGAACTGGAAGTAACGGCCACCACCGCGGAGGGAATCATCATGGGCGTGCGGCACCGCAGGTTTCCCATCGAGGGCGTACAGTTCCATCCTGAGTCGGTACTCACCAGCAACGGAATGAAGATGCTTGCTAATTTTGTAAGGCTTTGTGACGCCGTGCCTACATTGGCATGATTCGATACAACTTCACCGGGGGTAGCTGTGTTCTACATGGGTAGGAGTGAAGGTATGAAGAACGAAAAGCTATGCTTCCTCTTGCTTGCCCTTTCGTTGGCGTTGCCGGCTTTTGCCAGCAGCGCTGCCCCGCAAGACGCGAAGACATCTGTTGCCACCGCCCCGCAAGGGCAGAACGCCGACGCAATTCCAGCGCTGCCCGCGCATAAGAGCAAAGCGGTTCCGGCTGACGAGGAGGACCGCATCTCGCGCGAGGTGCGCCATGAACTCGTCATGCAACCGTATTACACGCTGTGGGACTGGCTGGCATACCGCGTGAACGGTACCACCGTCGAATTGCTGGGAGACGCCCTGAATCCGTCGCTTTCCAATGATGCAGCAAACAGCGTCAAGCACATTGAAGGCGTGGAGAAAGTGATCAACCACATCAACCAGTTGCCACCCTCGCCCATGGACGATCGCATTCGTCAAGAGGTGGCTCGTGCCATCTTCAGCTTTGGATCGCTGTCACGCTACTCTTGGTCGGCGGTGCCCAGCATCCACATCATTGTCCAGGGTGGCCACGTGCGTCTGGAGGGTATTGTGGATTCCAAAGAAGACAAAGATGCAGCATACATTCGCGCCAATGGGGTTCCGGGAACTTTTCAGGTTGTCAACAATTTGCGCGTAGTCAAGAACTGATCTTCGCGCTCCAACTTTCGAGGCGTGCTCCGACTGGGCCGCCTCGTTTTGTTGCTCTCCCGTTTCAGTCGTGTAAAAAGCGTGTTACACGCCCTAAGGCCAGCGCTTCTGTGTGCTAGTCTGGCAACTCCGCTCGGCTGAAAGCACTTATGCTCGCGATTCCGGTTTCGTTTCCCGACAATTTTCTTTGGGGGGTTTCCACCTCCTCGCACCAGTTTGAAGGCGGCAACACGCTCAACCAGTGGTATGACTGGGAGCGTGCCGGGCACATTCGCATGGGCGCCTGCGGACAGGCCTGCGACTGGTGGCTGAACGCCGAGCGCGATCTCGACCTGTGCTCCGCGCTGGGGCTCAACGCCATTCGCATCTCGCTCGAGTGGAGCCGCATGGAGCCCGCCTTCGGCCATTGGAGCGACGCGGCCGTCATCCGTTACCGCGAGATCGTTCGCGAAGCCCGCCGCCGTGGCATGAGGGTCTTCGTCTCGCTGCATCACTTCACGCATCCGCGCTGGTTTGAGGCACGCGGCGGCTTTCTGGACGCGCAGGCATCCGAACTCTTCCGCCACTACGCCAAGCGATCGGTGCGCTCTCTCGGAGACCTCGTCACCGACTGGGTCACCTTCAACGAGCCCAATGTTTACGCCGCTTTCGGCTATGTCTTCGGCGAGTTTCCTCCCGGACGCACGAACGAGATGAACTCGGCGCTCGCGGTCTTTGGCGGAATGATGCGCTCGCATGCGGCCGCCTTCGACGTGTTGCATCGCGAGCAGCCCGAAGCCAATGTCGGCGTGGCGGTGAACTACGCGGTCTTCGAACCCTCGCGAGACAACGTACTCGACCGCCAACTGGCCTTCGCTTATGACGCCATCTTCAATCGCGCCGCACTCAGCTACCTGATGGGCGAGCCGTTGCCGTTGCCGTTCTCCATGATGGCACCCGGCGTTCCGGAGTGCGTTGGCAAAACCGACTTCATCGGCCTCAACGTGTACAACCGCCTGCATGTGCGTGCCGGATTGGGCCCGCAGTTTGGTCCCGGCGGTCTGCACGTGCCCCGGCATGTGCCACAGGGTGACCACGGTGTCGCCGCTCCGTACGGAGAGGCATATCCAGCGGTGATCTCCGCCGCCGTTAAGACCTATGCCGCGCTCGGCCGCCCCATGTACATCATGGAAAACGGCGTACCTGACAGCACCGACCGCATCCGTCCATGGCTGCTGGTGAACTCGCTGCGCGAGCTGCGCCATATGTGGCAGCAGGGCTACGACGTGCGCGGATATTTCCACTGGAGCCTGGTGGATAACTTCGAATGGAGTGAGGGGTGGAAACTGCGCTTCGGACTCTACGCGCTGGATGAGACGACTCAGCAGCGCACCGCCCGTCCCAGCGCCGAACTTTATCGCCAGATCATCGCCGATAAGGGCATCCGCCGCGAAACTCTGGAGCGCTGGGAGAAGGCTCCGGAGTAAACGCGTCCGGAAGAAACCTCAGCAGCGCACGCTCTCATACCCGCTGAAGGCCGCCAAAGGATCGAGCAACTCGCCGAATGGCAGGACCTCAACGTCAGTCTCAGGTGTGGCGGTCTCGATTTTCTTGCACTCGTACTGGCGAATCTGAACCCCATCTTCGTCAATGGTGAGGTAGGTCGGGCTGGCGTCAATCCAGCTTCCGCTGTTGTAGTAGTCCACGCCGTAGCGGCTCTGGTGACTGGCCACATGGGTGTGTCCGCAGAAGATGCGGTCCACGCGTCCGGCCCGGGCATAGAGCAGCGCGCCTTCGGCAACACGCGATTCCATGCGGCCCCAGCGCGTGTTGATGCGGTCAATCAGGCGCGAAATCCGCTTGCGGCCGCCTTCCATCTTTTGCAATTCGTAGAAGAGGCGTTCGCCTACGCGGCTGAGGAACTCGTTGTGACGGCAGAACTGGTGTCCGTGGACGGCGACGTGGCGCTTGCCCTCGAACTCCCACACATAGCGCTGATACACCGGCACACCCACCAAGTGAGACATGATCTGCGACAGGCCCTGGTCGTGATTGCCCTCCACCCAGACGACTTCCACTTTGCGCTTTGGGTTGGAGAGCTTACGGATACGGGAGAGAAATTTCCAGTGGTCGCTAGTCAGGCGGCGGAAGTTCAGGTCGCTGAAGATGTCGCCCAGCAGCACGAGCCGGCGGAAGTTTGTGTCGGTCAATAGCTCAGAGGCTTCGCGCGCCCGGCTTACCTCGCTGCCCAGGTGCACGTCGGAGAGAATCAGGGTGTCGAATGCCTGCTCCATAGCGTAACCATCATGCAGGAGGGCGGTTACATGGCCGTAAAGCGCGGATGAATGTTGCATGAAATACGGTGCAGGTAGCGAATTTGCTATCGCCTATGGAAAATGCTGTTCCGGAAGCTGGAAACCGCCGGGGCCGTGACCGCTCGTTCAAATTGCATTCAACGCACTTTCGGGCTATGGTATCGCCGGGCAGGGCTAAGGCGAATGGGACTTGGCCTCAGACAGTTGCCTTACAGCGCTCCATTTACCAAAGATTTACACTGGATTCATCGCCCTGCAAGCACCGATGGGCAAGACTGAACCATGATGTTTCGCAGCACTATGACAGAAGACCCTTCAACGCCGTTTGCTAAGCTCGGGAAGCAGATTCCCTGGGCTCGTCCATTTCTTCCTATCCGTCGGCTCGATCACATCTACTCCGGAGCCCTGAACCGTCCGGAAGGAAACGTCTTCGACGGAATCCTGCGCGAGATGGACGTGGAGTACTCGGTGCGCGAGGCCGACCTCAAGCACGTTCCCCAGGAAGGTCCGGCCATTGTCTTCGCCAATCATCCGTATGGAATGCTTGACGGAATCCTGATGGCTTCGCTGCTGCTGCGTCTGCGTCCTGACGTAAAGCTGCTGGCCAACCAGCTTCTCGCCTGCATGGAAAAGCTCTCGCAGCACTGCATCCTGGTAGACAACATGATGGGCGAAGGTCATGAGGCTGCCAACCGCAAGGGTATTCGCGAAGCCCTGGAATGGGTGCGCCAGGGACACATGCTCATCGTCTTTCCTGCCGGAGAAGTTGCCAGCTGGAGTCGCCATCACCGCCGTGTGCTTGATCCGCAGTGGAACCGCAACATGGCCCGCATTGCGCGCATGACCGGAGCCAAGAGCATTCCCGCTTTCATCTCCGGAACCAACAGCGTCGGCTTTCACCTGGCGGGCATGATCAATCCTCGCCTGCGCACGCTCTTTCTGCCGCATGAGCTGATCAATAAGCGCGGCCGACGCATGGAGATTCGCCTCGGCGCTCCCGTCGAGGGCGAGACGCTCAAGACCATCAAGGACGACGACAAGGCGATCGATCTGCTGCGCTGGAACAGTTCGCTGCTTTCGCTGCGCGACCGCATCGGTTCGCCGCGCACCCAGTTCTTTCCGCCCAAGTGGCAGCACCGGCACGCTGTTGCTCCGGCCGAAGAACCTTCGGTCCTGTTGCGCGAGCTGCAGGCGCTACCGGCTGACGCACTGTTGGAATCCGCGGGCAAGATGCGTGTGTACGCGCTCAGTTCGCGACAGGCTCCGCGCGTTGTTCGCGAGATTGGACGCCTGCGTGAGATCACCTTCCGTGCCTCCGGAGAAGGCTCCGGAAAAGCGCGCGACCTGGATCGCTTCGACGCCTACTACACCCACTTGGTGCTTTGGAATGACGAGCGTCAGGAAATCGCCGGAGCCTATCGCATCTGCAACGTGCAGAACGTTCTGCATCGCTACGGAATGCGGGGCCTCTACACCACGACGCTCTTCCACTTTCAGCCCAAGTTCTTCGCCAAAGTCGGCCCGGCGCTCGAACTTGGCCGCTCGTTCATCCATCTGGATTATCAACGCCAGTACGCTCCGCTGCTCGTGCTGTGGAAGGGAATTGGCAGCTACATCGTGCGCCATCCGGAGACCCCGGTGTTGTTCGGCGCCGTCAGCATCAGCGCGGATTACTCGATGGCCTCACGCGAGGTGCTGACCAGCTACCTGAGCGCGCACACGGTGAGCGCGGAGCTGCTCAAGCTACTGCGTCCCAAGCATCCGCCGCAAGCTTCGCCGGAAGGGATGGAGGAGCCGGAGATGTTTTCCCGCGTCTTCTCTCTCGACGACATCTCCGACTGGGTCAGCATGTTTGAGAGCGACGGCAAGGGCGTTCCCGTGCTGGTGCGCCACTACATGAAGCTGGGCGGGAAGTTCCTCGGTTTCAACGTGGACGCCAAGTTCTCCAACGTGCTTGACGGCCTCTTGCTGGTCGATCTTCGCGAAGCCAAGCCGGAGTTGCTGGCGCGCTACTTCGGCAAAGAGGGCTCGGTGAACTTCCTTAAGTTGCATGGAGTGATCGTCCCGCCCCGCAAGCGTGCGCCGGAAGAAGACGCAGTACTCGCACCCGTCAGCTAGCCTTCGGTCGCGGTTGCCGCGGCCTCGCCAAATGGCGTATTGTTGCGCCGTGGCGACCAGGGTTGCAAGCGCGTCTGGAACACCGAATCCCAGCCAGTCGAGTCCGGCTGAATTGAGCATTCGCCTGCTGGCCCTGCTCGAAAAATTGGCCGACAAGGGCGACGAAGAAGACGTGCACAAACTGCGCACCACCGTTCGCCGCCTTGAAGTGCAGCTCGGCCAGTGTCCTCCCAAGATTGCCAAGTCTCTAAAATCTCTGCGCCGCAAAGCCGGCAAGGTGCGCGACGTTGATGTGCACCTAGGGTTGCTGCGCTCATCAGTCTTTACCGGGCCTACTGCGTCTCCCAGTGCTCCTGCCGTGTGTGACAAACTTCGCCGCGCCTTGGCGTCCGCTCGCGAGCGCCACCTCGAATCGCTTCTCCGCGTGGTGGATGATGCCGCTCCGCTGCTGGAAGCGCATCTACCCAAAGTCGTGCAGCACGCCGCCAAGCCAGAGCCTGGCGCACGTGCGGCACACCATTTCACCAACGCGGCTCGCCATAAATTCCTGCAATGGACGCGCAGCATCCCCGAAGAAGGCGCGCCGCTGCATCGCCTGCGCATTGACGCCAAAAAGCTGCGCTACTCGCTGGAGCCTCTCGCTTCCTTCGCGGAATCAGCCGAGGTGGCAGCACACCTCAAGCAGGTGCAGGACGCCATTGGCACGTGGCACGATTGGGCGACCCTGCTGGACCTTGCGGGGCATGAGCTTGGTTCTGCTGCTGCCGAGCCTGCCTACGCTGCCATGGAGGCGCGCACCACGCGTGAGTTTCTCAAGGCCCGCCGTACTGCTGAGCGCGTGCGCCAGTGGATGATCGCTGCAAAGCCCGCCGTCATTGCACGACGCGGCAGCTCTTCTCAAACACTCACTCCTAAGGCAGGATAGAAGAATGCTGACATTGGCCGCCGTGGACATCGGCGCGAACTCCGTACGGTTGAAGATTGCGCGCGTGGTGCGCAAGCGTCTCCAGGTACTGCACGAGGATCGCGAAGTCGTGCGACTCGGCGAAGGTGTGTTCCGCACCGGAGCCTTGGACCCCGCAGCCATGGAACTCACCGTGCGCGTGCTGCGGCGCTTTCAGAAAGCGGCGCAGGCCTACGGAGCAACCTCGGTTCGCGTGGTGGCCACCAGTGCATTACGTGACGCCAACAATGGCGGAGCTTTTGTGCAGTGGGTGCAAGCTGCAATTGGCTGGCGCGTAGAGGTTGTCAGCGGCGTGGAAGAAGGCCGCCTCATCCACCTCGGAGTGATGACCAACACCCGCATCGGCGCCAGTCGCGTGTTGCTCATCGATCTCGGCGGCGGAAGCTGCGAGCTCATCCTTTCGCTGAAAGGGCAGATCGAACGCATCTACAGTCTGCCGCTCGGTGCAGTGCGCCTTACGCGCGAGTTCCTCCAGCACGATCCTCCCACGGAGACCGAGCTGGATCAGATGGACAGCTACATCCGCGAAGAGATTGGCCGCCTTCGCCGCAAGCTCACCGAACACAAGATCAACCTCACGGTCGCCACCTCCGGCACACCTGCTGCGCTCAGCGAGCTTTGGTCGGCTGGGCAGGAGAGCCCCACCAACACGGTGCCGCGTGCCGCGCTGCTGCGTCTGACCAAGAAGCTTTCGAAGTTCGCGGTCGAGCAGCGCCGCACCCTGAAGGGCATTGGCCCGCGCCGCGCCGAGATCATCATCGCCGGAGCCCACGTCTTCGCCGAACTCTTCACCGAGCTCGATCTCACCAGCTTCCGCTACCTGCCCTTCGGCTTGCGCGACGGCATTCTCGCCCAGATGGCCGCGGACGGCGAAGACATTGGACTCCGCAAGCAGTTGGAGAGCGAGCGTCAGAACTCGATCTTTAATCTCGCCGCGCACTACAGCGTGGACCTGCGTTTTTCCGGCCGCGTTGCCGAGCACGCCCAGAGTCTGTTCAAGATGCTTGCCCCGGTGCATCATCTGCCGCCTGAGTACGCCAGCCTGCTGCAGGCGGCGGCCATGCTGCATGAGGTTGGCTCGTTCATCAGCCGCGCCGGGCGCAGGCGTCACGCGTTCTACATCCTTATGCACTCGGAGCTGCTGGGTTTCTCGCTGGCACAGCGCAGGCTCATTGCCGCCATGGCGCGCTACCTCGGCAAGTCGAAGATTACTCCCACCAGCCCGGCGGTTCGCATGCTTGCCCCGGCGGATCGACTGTTGCTACCGCGCCTTGTTCTATTGCTGCGCCTGGCTCGTGCAATCGAGCAGGGAAGACGTGGCGCGGTGCTCGCCATCCGCGCAAAGATTGAGCCGCGCACGGTACGGATCACCCTGGTCACACGCCCTACTGGCGCAGAACTTGAGCTATGGGCCTTGCAGAAAGAGTGCAGCTATTTCTTGGAGGTCTTCGGCAGGGAGCTTTCCTGTGCGGAAGTATAAGCGCACTTCACCAGCCTCGGCGTAACCAGCCAGTTCAGCACGGCGCGCTTTGGCCCCATCTCCACCCGGGCCACGCTGCCTTTCTTCATCTCAATCGCTTTTTCGTTCAGCCCGCCAGTCACCATCAGCGACACGAACCTGCTCATCGTGGGATTGTGCCCCACCACCATCACTGCTTCCAGGTCCTTGAACTGGAGAAGAAGCTGGCGAAAGCGCTCGTAGTCGGCGTTGGGTGCCAGGGCCGGAGAGCGTTCAATGCGCTGCTCGTAGGCAATCTCGTTTCCCACCATGGCCGCGGTTTGCATGGCGCGCTTCAAGGGGCTGGAGAGTATCAGGTCCACGTGCGAGTCCATTGAGTTCAACAGCCGCCCAATGTAGCGGCACTGTTCAATGCCTTCTTTGTCGAGGGGGCGTTTCTCATCCTGCACCGGGCTCAGGCGTTTCTGTCCAGCATTGGCGTGGCGCAAGAAGTAAACGATCATGTGCCTATATTACTCTTGCCCGCGCCTTGGCCGCAGATCGCTTCTTCGGCGTGCGGCGGCGCGGTGGGCGCGGCGGTGCCACCGGAATCACCGAGGCATCGCGTTTGCCCTCGGCTGCATCGATCAGGAAATCCTGGGCAGCAAATGGCTTTCCCTTGGCGTCTTCACGGCGGTAGCCGCCCCCGCGCTGCAGCATGCGAGACTTCACGTTGTCGGCCATATAGGCCGCCAGAATCTCGTTCTTCACTCGGTCGCGCAGCAATGCGTCGCGCAGGGGAAACACAACTTCCACCCGTTCGTGCAGATTGCGCGGCATCCAGTCGGCGCTGCCAAGATAAATTTCTTCTTCGCCGCTGTTCTGGAAGTAATAAATGCGGCTGTGCTCCAGGAAGCGGCCCACAATGCTGCGCACAGTGATGCGGTCGCTGATGCCGCGTATGCCCGGATTCAGCGAGCAGATGCCGCGCACGATCAGATCCACCTGCACGCCCGCCTGCGAGGCGCGATACAACTCCTGCACCACATTCTTGTCGAGCAGCGAATTCACCTTGGCGATGATGCGCGCCGGTTTGCCTGCCCGTGCGTGATCGGCTTCGCGCGCAATCAGGTTTGCCACCCGCTCCGCCAGGTCCACCGGAGCCACCAGCAGCGGGTTGTAGTTTGGCTGCTCGGAGTAGGCCGTCAGGAAGTTGAATACATTGTGCACGGCCATGGTCATCTCGGAGTTCGCCGTCAGCAAACTTAAGTCGGTATAAAAGGCCGCAGTCGTAGGATTGTAGTTTCCTGTGCCGAGGTGGCAGTAGCGGCGCATCACGCCGTCGGCGTCTTTGCGCGCAATGAGCGTCAGTTTGCAGTGCGTCTTCAGGCCCACCAGTCCGTGGAAGACCTGCACTCCTGCGTCTTCCAGTTCGCGTGCCCACCTGATGTTGGAAGCCTCATCGAAGCGCGCCTTCACTTCCACCACGACCGTGACTTCCTTGGTCGCCGCGGCCTGCACCAGTGCTTCGACAATCGGCGAATTGTCGTTGGTGCGGTAGAGCGTCTGCTTGATGGAAAGCACTGCCGGGTCCTGCGCCGCCGCTTCAATGAACGAGACCACGCTGTTGTAGCTGTCAAACGGATGATGCAGCAGCACATCGCGCTGCCGCAGCGCCGCCCAGATGTCGCGCGTGCCCTTGGGCAGCGACCACTCGCGCGGCTGAAAGGGTTTGAACTTCAGGTCAGGACGGTTCACCGCGCTGTACAGGTGCATCAGTCGAGAGAGGTTCACTGGCCCCGGCGTGCGATACACCTGCCAGTCCTGCAACTCGAACACCGTCTGCAATCGCGAAACAATTTCGGCGCTCGCGTCGGATTCAATCTCCAGCCGCACCGCATCGCCTTTGCGACGATTGTGCAACTCCGTGCGAACGGATTCCAGCACCGAGCGCGACTCTTCTTCCTGAAGGTAAAGATTGCTGTTGCGAGTGATCCGGAACGCGCCCTCGCTCAATATTTCGTAGCCGCGATACATGCGCCCCGCGTGCAAGCCCACCAGGTCCGCCAACGCGATAAATGAATCGCCCTTCGTGTCTGGCAGCCGGACCAGTCGCGGCAGTGAGCGCGGCACCGTAACGACTCCCATGTAGCTGACGTTGGCTGCCGAGCGCCGCCTGCGCCGCAGCAGCAGCGCCTGGCACAGCGCCTTGTGGATGACCCTGGGAAACGGGTGCGCCGGGTCTACCGTTACAGGAGTCAACAGCGCGTCCAATTCATTGCGACAGTAATCGTCCACCACCTCGCGCTGCTCTTCATTCAGATCGGCCAGCGAGTGGATCTTGATTCTGTGTTCGGCCAGCGTGGGCAGCAGCCTCTCATTCCAGCACTGGTACTGCTGCCGTACAAACTCGTGAGTTGCCTCGGCCACCATCTCCTGCTCGTCCATCGGAGTCAGGCCGTCGGGGCCGGGATCGACCTGTCCCTCTTCCAGATGCTGCAGCAATCCGGCAATCCGAATTTCGAAGAATTCGTCAAGATTGCTGGCCGTAATGGCAAGAAACTTCACTCGTTCCAGCAGAGGATTGCTCTCGTCTTCTGCCTCTTCCAGAACACGGCGATTAAAAGCAAGCCACGACATGCTGCGGTTCAGGTAGAACTCCGGGTTCAATAGCGAGCGAGGGAGCATAGCCATTCAGTGTACTGCCTTCCAGCAGGAAACAATTGTTACAGAATTGTGAACACCTGCTTCCGTGCAGGGTTGGCCACCCCCTCAGGTGTAGGACACTGAGTTTACATTTGGCACTCGCTCATCGCATACTTGAAGACATGTTTCGTCTGGGGCGATGGAAATCCGGGTTAGCGCTCCTCATCATGTTGCACCTCCTGGTGCATCCGGCGATCCATGTCCACCGCACCGCAGGACTGCTGGCTGTTTCCTCAGGACACAGTCTGGTTCGCGATGAAGCCGCCAATCCTGATGATGTCTGTTCGCTCTGCCGGGTCGCCAACGCCCTGCATGCTCCCGCACCTTCCCCGGTCGGCGAGCATCTCATGTTACAGGTGGGCAGCCAGCGGGTAGATACCCCTTCGGCCTTGCGCACGGTAGAGCGTTGTCAACGCATTCCGCGCGCGCCGCCTGCTTCGGTCAATCTTTAATCAAGCTGGAATCTGTAAGTCTGGCAAGCGGCGAAAACTCCGCAGTGCTGGATGGATTCATATTTTGAGTGGGCTTTTTGCCCATGCCGCCTTGGCTGCATTCAGCCCGGCGGCCCTGCAGCATCATGGAGATTACCGAATGAAGGCGAGTATCGCCAAGGTTTTAGCTGTCGTTGCCCTGTTCAGTGTCGTCGCCCTTGCCGAGGCGGTTCCGCAGAACCTGGGTGCCACCGGAACGTTACAGGGTTCGGTTACCGACCCAACCGGCGCCGTCGTCCCCGGGGCCACGGTCCAGCTTACGAATCGCGTCACCAACTACACGGCCTCCGTTGTGACGGACACGTCTGGCCTCTTTGTCTTTCGCAAGGTTCCGTTCAATCACTACCACCTCACGGTAACTGCCGCCGGATTTGCCAACACAGATACTGCGCTTGACGTGACCTCTCCCGTGGCTCAAACCATGAAGCTGACCCTCAACATCGCTGCCTCGCAGACGGTGGTCAACGTGGAAGGCGGCGCAACCGACCTGCTTGAGACCGAGACTTCCAACCACGTCGATATCGACAGCAACCTGATCGAACGCATGCCCAAGAACGCAACCGAAGGCATCAGTTCGGTGATCGAGCAGTCCTCGCCCGGCGTTGTGTCTGATTCCAACGGCAGCTTCCATCCCCTCGGCGAGCACTCCGATACCTCGTTCGTCATCGACAATCAGCCGGTCAATGATCAGCAGAGCCGCACCTTCTCCAACCAGATTGCCACCAGCACCATCGACTCCATGGAAGCCATCAGCGGCGTCGCTCCTGCCGAGTTCGGAGACAAGGCCAGCCTCGTCGTCCGCACCACCACCAAGAGCGGCCTCGGCGTCAACGGCGTGCACGGCGGCATCTCCGGCGACTACGGCTCCTTCGGCACCTCTTCCACTTCGCTCAACCTCAGCGCAGGCAATGCACGCTGGGGAAACTTCATCGCCCTCGACGGCACCAACTCCGGCCGTTTTCTGGACTCGCCCGAGTACCGTCCCTTCCACGATCATGGCAATGCCGAGAACGTCTTTGACCGCCTCGACCATCAGCTCTCGGCCACCGATTCGCTGCACCTCAACCTTTCGCTTGCGCGCTCGTGGTTCCAGCAGCCCAACACCTACACCCAGCAATCCGCCGGACAGGATCAGCGCCAGCAGGTTCGCAGCTTCAACGTCGCCCCCGGATACACCCATCAGTTCAGCCCGGCCACTCTGCTCGCGGCCAACGCCTGGGTGCGTCAGGATCGTGTCGGCTATTACCCCAGCGCCAACCTGTTTAATGATCAGCCTGCAACGCTCAGTCAGCAGCGCCGCCTTACCAGCACGGGCATCAAGTCGGACTTCTCGCTCAGCAAGGGCCGCCACACTTTCAAGGCCGGAGCCCAGTGGCAGCACACCTTCCTCTCCGAGTTCTTCCAACTCGGCATCACCGATCCAACATTTAACGACCCGACCAGTCCCACGTACATTCCCGGACTGCTGCCCTACGATCTCACCCGCGGCGGATCGCTGTTCACATTCCGTGGACGCGCCGACATCAAGGAAGAATCGCTTTACGCGCAGGATTCGATAAAGCTGCAGAACTTCACCGTCTCCGCCGGTTTGCGTGCCGACTTCTACAACGGACTCAGCAGCGACCATGCCATGCAGCCGCGCATCGGAACCAGCTACCTCATCCCCAAAACCGGAACCGTGCTGCGCGCCTCCTACGGACGCCTCTTCCTGACGCCCTACAACGAGAACCTCGTGCTCTCCAGCAGCACCGGAGCCGGTGGCCTGGCCAACACATTCGGCGCCGCAGGCCAGAAAGCCATCACCGCCGCGCACCGCAATCAGTTCGAGACCGGGTTCCAGCAGAGTCTCGGTCGGTATCTTGTCGCCGAAGCCAACTACTCATGGAAGTTCACCAACGGCGATTACGATTTTGATGTGCTCTTCAACACGCCGCTGGCCTTCCCCATCCAGTGGCAGAAGTCGAAGATTGATGGTGTTTCCGTGCGCCTCACCATGCCCGATCTTCACGGGTGGTCCGCCTACTCTGTCATGGGACACACCCGCTCGCGCTTCTTCGCCCCCGAGGTCGGCGGTATCCTGTTCAACTCACCGCTCGCAACGGGAGCCTTCCGCATCGACCACGACCAGGCTTTCCAGCAGAACTCGCACGTGCAATATCAGTTTGGCAAAAAGCTTCCGTGGATTGGCGCAGGCTGGAACTACGAAAGTGGCATGGTCGCTGGCGCTATTCCTACCTATGCCTCCGCGCTCGCTCTGGGCGGATCAAACCTCGCACTCAAGGCTGACGAACAAGCCGCCATGGGACTTTTCTGTGGCAACACCTTCGCTTCGCTGAATGCGCCGATTGTCTCCTGCGCTCCAGGCGTGCCTCAGGGGTCGACCCGTGTCCATATCCCTGCCCCCGGCACTGAGAATGATGACCGGAATCCTCCGCGCATCGCTCCCCGCAATGTCTTCGACCTCGGCATCGGTGATGACAACCTCTTCCAGTCAGACAAGCGAAAGGTCTCCGTGCGCTTCGCAGTCAGCAACCTGACCAACAAGGTGGCGCTCTACAACTTCCTCTCCACCTTCAGCGGAACCCACTTCCTCGCACCGCGCACCTTCTCGGGCGAGATCGGCTACAACTTCTAACTCGCGTTTGATGGAACGGGAAAAGCCTGCCACTTCGGCAGGCTTTTTCTGTTCACTAACCGAAATTCTCGGGTGGCCCATTCAAGCCTTCCGTTGGCTTGAGTGGGGTAGTAGCCCTCGACCTTCGCTCTCTAGTGTTTATCGTGTTCATGCCGCAGATACGGCGAAGGATGCCTGTGCTGCACGCCGCCGTGCAGGTGCCTGTGAGAGTGAATCAGGTTCGCTCGCTCCAATAGTTCGGTGTTGGCCAGCACATCGGCAGGGGTCGCATCGGCCACCACTGCGCCGTTTTGCAGCACCACCGCGCGCCCGGAAATCTCACCCAGTATTTCCAACTGATGGGTCGCCGTGATGATCGTCTTGCGCCCATCGTTCCAGCTCTCCAGCAATTCGATCACCTGGCTCTGGCTGCGCGGATCGAGTGCCGACGTCGGCTCATCCAGCAGCAACACATTCGGGTCCAGCACAACCACGGAAGCAATCGCCACGCGCTTCTTTTCGCCGCCAGAGAGCCGGTACGGCGCGCGATCTTTCAAATGCTCCGCACCAATCCAGTTGAGCGCCGCATGCACCCGGTCGAGAATCTCCTCGCGCGGCCATCCCATCTGCAGCGGTCCAAACGCCACTTCGTCAAACACCGTAGGATTGAAGAGCTGAACGTCAGGATTCTGAAAAACGATTCCCACCTGCCGCCGGAAACGCAGAGCAAACGCATCGTCTTCCATGGCCGATTCCGTCAGTGCCTCGCCCCGGAAGCGCACCGTGCCCGCCGTGGCAAAGTGCAGTCCATCCATTAGCCGCAACAGTGTGCTCTTGCCGCTGCCATTCGCGCCCAGCAGAGCAATCCTCTCGCCCGCCTTCACCTGCAGCGAGAGTCCCTGCAACGCGGCGACCCGCTCATAGTCAAAGCGCACCGCCTCGGCCTCAAACTCCAGCACCTGTGCGCCCGCCGCGTCGGTGATTTCAACTTCCGGCAATTCGTTCTCCTTCATCTATCGTCCCGCCACGGCGGCCGTCACCACCAAGGCCGCAAATCCCATCATCGCAACGTAATCCCATCCACGCAGCCGGAAGTTCGTGAGCAATCGTACCTCGCCGCGGAATCCCCTCGCCTGCATCGCCAGGAACACTTCGTTGCCCAGTTCCAGTGTTTTGCTCATCAGCACGCCTCCGGTGTTCACCATCAGCCGACGCTGTTCGTGGCCGTTCAAGCGGCCAACCATGCGGCTCTGACGGCTCTCGAACATCGCGTTTGCCGTTTCTGTCAGCAGCACCACGTAGCGATGCGTCATCGCCAGCAGGGCAATCACTTCTACTGGAACCAGCAGCGTGCGCAGCGCTTTGAGCAAATGCATCCACGGAGTAGTCAGCACCAGCAGGGTGCTCAAGGTTACGGCGGCTTCCACCCGGGTAATCAGCAGCAGCGCGCTTCGTGCGCCCTGCGCGGTCACGGCCAATCCGCCAATCCGGTACACCGCAACTCCGGGAGTGAGGAACAGCGCGGGGAACGCGATCATCGCAGTGAAGGCAAACGCTACCAGCCACACGCGCTTCGCCATCGCCAGCAAACTCAGCCGCGAAGCCACGGCCAGCACCACCCCCAACGCAAACAGCGCCAGCATCACCGGAAGCCTGCGCGCCAAGGCTGCCGTGGTCACCATCGCCAGCATGCCTACCAGCTTCACTCGCGGGTCCAGCGCCTGCAGCAATCCGCGCTCATGGGCCGACTGCTCTGAGATCAGCGTGCGCCCAAGCGCCCGGCTGAATCCGCGAACTGTCTTCGAAAGCACATTGGAACTCATGGAGTATCCCCTGGTTCCGAGGACCGGTCTTCTCGCACAAACCATTTCTGTGCCAGCCACGCCGCCATCAGAATCAGTCCGACGCCGAACATTGCCGAGAGCATGTATCCAAACGCCGTGCTCTTCACAAAGTGCGGAGCGTAATCCGGCAGCGGAGCCGTCCAAAGATTGGCCAGCCGCGCCAACCCGCTCGGAGCAGCCTGTGGCGCCGCCGCATTTCCGCTGGCAGCTGCAATCTGCGCCCGTCCCGCCGCGCTCGCAAAATCCTTTGGAGCCCACTCGCCCCACGCCGCGCCACTCGCCAGAATTCCCAAAGGAGTCAGCAGCAGTACCGCAGCCAGCGCGCCCCACAGGCTACGTGGCGCGCTCTCCAACTGCGCCTGCGGAGATACTCCCACCAGCGCCGGTTCATTGCGCCTCAGATACGTGAACAGCCCGGCGCTCATTACTGCTTCGGCCACGCCTGCAATCGTCAGATGTCCGGCCATCATCGCCGGAATAGCCACGCCCAGCGAGTACGGAGCATAGAGCGGCACGCCGTTCGCATTGTGGAAGAGCATTGGCTGAATCCCAAATTCAATCGCTGCCAGCAGTGCCGACAAATTGATCGCTCCATAACCAGCCAGGGCCGCGGCCACCACGCGCCGCCTGCTCTCCGCCGCCGCGCCCAGGCTCACCAGCCGGTAAATTGCCCACGCGGCAAACGAGCCGGCAATCGCCATATTGAAGCAGTTCGCGCCCAGCGTGGTGATTCCGCCATCGCCAAAAAACAGCGCCTGGATCGCCAAGGCCAGCGAGATTGCCAGCATCGAGGCCCACGGCCCCAGCACAATTGCGGCAATTCCCACGCCCACCGCGTGCCCCGTCGTTCCCCCCGGCAGCGGCAGGTTGAACATCATCGTCACAAATGAAAACGCGGCAAACAGGGAGAGCAGTGGCAGCGTGCGCCCAAACAGTTTCCGCCGCGTCCGCCGCAGCGCCATCCACCAGCACGGAGCGCTCGCCGCATACATCACGGCGCACGTCGAAGGGCTCAGGTATCCGTCTGGAATGTGCAAGCGGCGCTCCTAAGCCTAGTGTACCCGAGCGGGCAGTTCCAACTGCCCTCCAGCATACGCGTCGCCGCGACGCCTTCGGTTGTCTATAATATTGCGCCATGCACTTTGCTGCGCGTTCGCTGATCCACTCGCCGTATACGCATGCTGCCAAACTCGCGCCTTCTGCGCGGTTCGATCTCAGCTCGTCCGCCGTCCGTCCCGTGCTCCGCAGTGAACTGCCTATCCAGCTCGCTGATCTTGAGCTCAGCTCTCCCGCGCCCTATGGCGATCCCACCCTGCTCGAGCTTCTTGCCGCCCGAGCCAAAGTCCCTCTCGGTTCCGTCGTGTGCACCATTGGCACATCACTGGCCAATCATCTTGCTTTCTCGGCGCTATTCGATCCCGGCGACGAAGTGCTCATCGAGGAGCCCACCTACGACCCATTGCTGCACACGGCTCGCCTGCTCGGAGCATCCATCCGCCGCTTTCCCCGCCGCGAAGAAAACAATTTTGCCATCGATCCCGACGATGTGCGCCGCGCCATCACCCCGCGCACCAGGGTTATTGCCTTGTGCAATCTGCACAACCCCACCAGTGACTTCGCTGATGAAGCCACCCTGCGCGCCATCGGCGAGATTGCTCAACAGGCTGGTGCGCGAGTGCTCGTCGATGAGGTTTATCGCGAGGCGGTCTGGGGAGCGTCGCACCATCACGCACTTTCTCTTGGTGATCATTTCGTCGTCACCAGCAGCCTCACCAAAGCCTATGGACTCGGTGGCCTGCGCTGTGGATGGGTTCTCGCCGAGCCCGCGCTCGCCGCGCGCATTCGCCTCATGCAGGATCTGTTCGGCGGAGTCGGAGCCGCGGTTGCAGAGCGTCTTAGTGCCATCGCGCTTGCCCACATCAGTCAGTTGGAGTCCCGCGCGCGCGCCATTCTCGACGCCAATCGAGCCTCTGCCGTCGAGTTGCTGGCACCGCGCTGCGACCTGCAACTCACCATCCCTGCTTACGGAACCACGCTATCTCCCCGGCTGCTCAGCGGCGAAGTCGCACCGTTCCTCGAGTTGCTCCGCAAGCGCTATGAAGTTGCTGCCGTTCCGGGCTGGTATTTCGAAATGCCGCATCACTTCCGCATCGGCCTCGGCGGAGATCCGGCTCTCACCCGCGAGGCTTTCCAGCGCCTCGCTTGTGTCCTCGATGAATTCTCATCTGCATAGCCGAATCTGACGCACAAAAAACGCTCCCATTCTCGGGAGCGTTTCTCTTCTGCTTCACTGGACGGCTATGCCACGTCTTCTTCTTCGCCCGGATCAGGAATCGTCGAAGGCGGGTCGCTGGTCGGGAAGGAATCGGCCAAAGTCTTATCCATCGCCTTCTCGCGCCGCTGGTGCAACTCTTCTGCGGCATTGCCCGCCACCTTCGGACGCTCTTCCGGATCTCGGCGCGAACCTGGGTGTTCGCGTTCGTTGGAGGTAATCTGCGGACTGCCTTTTGCTTCGTCTCTTTTCTCGACTGCCATAGCTCCTCATTCTGCAACCGACGCAGGCGCACTATTGCGCAACATACTTTGCGTGGTTCCACTTCTTTGGTTCCATTTCACTTGGATGCATTTGCCGAGGTGACGGCCCGATCAGGGTCTCGACGGCTATCGGGAAGAGGGGTGCGGCCCAGCGCCATTAGAGCTTCCGCCCTGTTCCGCCAGGGCCAACGCAACCCGATGAATAATCTCGTCCGGGTGAACTGGTTTCAGCAGCAATTCAAAGTGGAAGCCCCTGCCCTCGGCGCCGCGCAGCAGGTCACGCGTCTCCGCCTGGCCAGAGAACAGCAGCACGCGAACGCTTGGCAGAGTGCTGCAAATCTCAATCGCCATGGTCACGCCGTCCAGCTCCGGCATTACAACGTCGGTGAGCACCAGGTTGGGAATAAGTTTCCGCGCCGCATTCAGTCCAAGCCGCCCGTTGTACGCTGTGAACGTCTCATAACCCGCGACACGGAAGATCACTGACAGTGTGTCAGCAATCGTCGGTTCGTCGTCCACAATCAGAATGCGTGCTAGAGCCATTGCACCATTCTACGCAGTTTTTTCGCAGCCAGCTCTGAATCAAGCATGGAATATGTGTTCCCGTGCCTTCCAGAAGCTATTCTGCCGCCGCGCCGGGCTGTGGTTCTTGGCAAAGTTGCACACCTGTGTGACCTCACCTTGTAACTTTGAAACCTCACCCCTAAACTCTCTAGCAGCTATGACTCTCACTCTTCTCGACTGGCTGGCCATCTTCGGATACCTTGCCATCACCATCCTGCTTGGCTTCTGGTTCCGCAAGCGCTCAGCCAAGAGTGTGGACGACTATTTTGTCTCCGGCCGCAACGTCAACTGGTGGCTCGCCGGAACCTCCATGGTCGCCACCACCTTCGCCGCCGACACCCCTCTCGTCGTCACTGGACTGGTCTACGCCCAGGGCATCAGCGGAAACTGGCTTTGGTGGGGCTCACTGCTCTCCGGCATGATGACCGTCTTTCTCTTCGCGCGCCTCTGGCGTCGCAGCGGTCTTCTCACCGACGTGCAGTTTGCCGAGATTCGTTACAGTGGACGCCCTGCGGCTTTTCTTCGCGGTTTCCGCGCCGTGTACCTCGGCCTGCTCATGAACTGCGTCATCCTTGGATGGGTCACCAAGGCCATGACCAGCATTGTTGCCACCACCCTCGGAGGCACGCCGCTGCTGCTGACCGTTGGCCGCTGGGTCGCCCCGCTCGGAGGCCCATGGGCCGGACCTGACGGTGCGGCGCTCGCCATCTGCGTTCTCTTCCTCATCCCTTTCACTGGAGTCTACGTCTCGCTCGGCGGCCTCTGGGGAGTCCTCTGGACCGATCTCTTCCAGTTCGTCCTCAAGATGTCCATCGTCATTGCCATCGCCTTCTACGCCGTCCGCGCCGTCGGAGGCATGTCCGCCCTCATCTCGCGCCTCGGCGCCATGCAGACCAGCGCCACCGGAAATCCGCTCGCCTTCTTCCCCAATCTTTCCACCGGACTCACCGCTGAAATGCTGTGGACCGTCCCGGTCGTCACCTTCCTCGTCAATATCGGAATGCAGTGGTGGGCCGTCTGGTATCCCGGAGCCGAACCCGGCGGCGGAGGCTACATCGCGCAGCGCATCTTCTCTGCCCGCGACGAGCGCCAGGGCCTGCTCAGCGTCCTCTGGTTCAACGTCGCGCATTACGCCATGCGTCCCTGGCCGTGGATACTCACCGCGCTCTGCGTCATCGTCCTCTATCCCGGCCTGGCCCATCCTGAGACCGGATACATGCTGGTGATGAACAACTATCTGCCGCACTCCATGCGTGGCCTCGCCATCGCCGGATTCCTCGCGGCCTTCATGTCCACCGTCGCCACCCAGCTCAACTGGGGAGCCTCCTACCTTGTCTCCGATTTCTATCGCCGCTTCTTGCGCCCGCAGGCCTCGAACGCCCACTACGTCGTCGTCTCACGCTTAGCGACGATCCTGCTTGTCATCGCATCCGCCTGGGTCTCCGTGCACCTCGACTCCATCGCCAGCGGCTGGCAGGTCGTGATGGAAGTCGGTGCCGGAACCGGAGCTGTCTATCTGCTGCGCTGGTACTGGTGGCGCATCAATGCCTGGTCTGAAATCTCCGCCATGGCCTGCTCGCTCGTAGTCACCGTTACGCTCAACTGGCTCCATCCCTTCCATGGAAACTCGCCCGTGCTCTTTGCCAAGACGGCGCTCACCACCACGGCCATCACCACCATCGTCTGGCTAGCGGTCACTCTCCTGACGCCCGCCGAACCCTCGGCCACCCTCGAATCCTTCTACCACCTCGTTCGCCCCGACGTCCGCGGCTGGAAGCCTGTTGCCCGGTCGTTGGAATCCTCAGGCGGAGCGAGTGTCATTCCCACGCGCGACCTTGGCAGCAACCTCACGGCATGGATTCTCGGCTGCGCCATGGTCTACCTCTGCCTCTTCGGCACCGGCAAACTGCTCCTCCACCAACCCGCTCTCGGATTCACTCTCCTCACACTATCCGCTCTCTGCGCAGTGGCGCTCTATCGCAACTTCGTTGCCAGCTTTCAAACGGAGCCAGACGCAACCGTCAGAGAGTGAACAACCCGCCAGATGCCTGTTTAGTTTTTTGAAATCCAGCTTTCCCCGGCGTTACGCATTGCGTAAACTGGAATTTCCCCGGACGGAGAAGGACCAACCATGCAGAGCGTAGAACACGCTTCTCAGTTTCAACGTGCCGTCGTCTGTGTCACGCTGCTTCTCCTGTTTGCAACTCCAGTTCGCGCGGACCGCCGTCAACTCGAAGATGCGCTCAAGCCCGCGTTCCAGAACAAGATCGTATTTCTTCGCGGGTTCTATTCGGACGCGAACCTGCGCTTTGATAGCCAGGGGAATCTCATCGGCACCGCAACTGCCGGAGTCTGGACCGTCAACAGCACCCTCCTCATCACGGGCCTCAATGTGGACCGGTACAATCTCCTCACACTCAAGGGCAAGCGAGTCATCAACGTCTTTGACGACGACAAGGGGAGGTTCGTCAACCTCACGTCCAACTCTCGCGTCCAGATTGCCGTCGAACTCGATCCTGGGTGGCAGGATGCCGCGCCCGTTCTCACGCTGCTCGAAAAGGTGATTCCATCTGCCTTCGTGCAGCCCGCTGATACCGTTCCCGACTACTGGCGATGCTGGCTCTACGGCCACACAACACGCAGCAAAGAAGGTGGGCCATGGAAAAGCGTCAAGTGGCAGTGTTCACTCGATCAAGTCGCGCAACCCGAAGCCGCGAAAGTCGCAGCTGACGTGAGCAAACCCTTTAAGGTGGGTCACGGAGTCACTCCGCCCAAAGTCTTGTACCGCGTGGAACCTACTTTCACTCAGGCGGCCAGAGATGTACATATCGAGGGAATTACACTTCTCTCCGTCATTGTTGATAAACAAGGCGAGCCGCAAGTCACCGGAATCGTGCGGCCACTTGGCGCAGGGCTGGACGATCAAGCGATTGAATCCGTCCGCAAATGGCGATTCGCGCCAGCTACTCGGAATGGGGAACCCGTACCAGTCGAAGTCTTGCTAGAGGTCAACTACCACCATGAATAATCGAGCGGTGGAAATCCTTTGGCTTGTGTAGGGATTTCCCCTACGCCTTCCCCTTCCGCTTCGCTTCCACTCCCTCCGGCTCAAACACCGCGCGATGTTTCGGGTCCGCAGCCATGCTGCGGCACACGTTCAAGAACGCCACGCCCGCGTGCGATGGCGTTGCTCCCTTGCGAGTTACCAGCCGCAGAGTGCGCTCCAACCGCAGTTCGTCCACCGAAACGGCCACCAACTCGCCGCGTTGCAGCTCGTCTTCCACGCACATCCGCGGCATCAGCGCCACGCCATTGCCCATGCGCACAAACTCCTTAATGCTCCACAGCGTCGGCAACTCCACGTCCATATGCAGCGTCGTCCGAGTCTTGCTGAACGCGTCAATCACCTTGATTCGTAGTGGCGAGGGCACATTGTGCGCCACAAAACTCTCCGCTCCCAGATCGCGAATGCTCACCTTCTCCGCCGCCGCCAGTGAGTGTCCCGGATACACCACGAACACCAGCTCATCGCGATAAAACACAGTCGAGCTCAACTGCTCGTCCTCCGGCTTGAATGACAGCACGCCGAACTCTACCTGATGCATTAGAATCTGCCTCGGAATATCGCCCGACAACGACCGCTGCACCTGGATCTTGATCGACGGATGCATCCGGTGATACAGGTGCAATGCCGGAAGCAGGCACAGCGAAGTGAACTCGTTGGCCGCTACCAGCAGCTTGCCTTCATGCAGGCTGCGCAACTCGGTGATCGCCTCTCTCGCCCGCTCGCGCAGGTTCAACAGCTCCTCGGCGTATTCCAGCAACACTTTTCCTGCTGCCGTCAGCGTGCCGTCGCGAGACGATCTCTCGAACACCTTTTCGCCTACCAGCTCCTCCAGCTTGCCAATCGTCTGGCTCACCGCCGATTGCGTCCTGTGCAGTCGCACCGCTGCCCGGGAGAAGCTGCGCTCCTGCGCCACCGCCACAAATGCTTCCAGTTGATACAGGTCCATGGATTAGCCGCCCCTGTGTGGAGATTAGAACTGCTTATTAAATCATATTTCCTTATGCACGCTGTAAGAAAAGTAGTTTGACTAATGTCACGCCCAAGTCCCACAGTAAACAGATGGAAACGGATGTAGTCTCCCCAGCCGACCCTATCCTCATCTTTGACACCACATTGCGCGATGGCGAGCAGTCTCCCGGTTGCAGCATGCATACCGAAGAAAAGCTGATCATCGCCCACCAGCTTGAGCGCCTCGGCGTGGACATCATCGAAGGCGGTTTTCCCGTTGCCTCGCAGGGTGATTTTGAAGCCGTCCAGCGCGTTGCCGCCGAAGTGCGCGGTCCTCGCATTGCCGCGCTTGCCCGTTGCGTTCGCAATGACATTGACGTAGCCGCCCAGGCCTTGAAGGGCGCAGCTCGTTCGCGCATTCACACCTTCCTCGCCACCAGTGACATTCATCTCGCATTCAAGCTCAAAATGTCTCGTCAGGACGCGCTCCGCACCGCTCGCGAGTGTGTTGCCCACGCCCGTTCGCTTTGCGATGACATTGAGTTTTCGCCCGAGGACGCCACCCGCTCCGACCCCAATTTCCTCTGCGAGGTCCTGCAGGCTGCCGTCGATTCCGGTGCCACCACGCTCAATATTCCAGACACTGTCGGCTACACAATGCCTGACGAGTACAGCCGCCTCATCCGTCAGATCCGCGAGACCGTCAGCGGCGACTTCATCATCTCCGCCCACTGCCATAACGATCTCGGGATGGCCGTGGCCAACTCGCTGGCGGCCATCTCCGCAGGAGCCCGCCAGGTGGAGTGCACCATCAACGGCATTGGCGAGCGCGCCGGAAACGCCGCCCTCGAAGAGCTGGTCATGGCCCTGCACGTACGCAGCGAACTCTACCCCGGTACCTGCTCGGTTGACCTCACTCAGCTCTATCCGACCAGCCAGTTACTCTCGCGCACCCTCGGCTTCAACGTGCAGCCCAACAAGGCCATTGTCGGACGCAACGCCTTCGCCCATGAAGCTGGCATCCACCAGCACGGCGTGCTCAGCAATCCCTTGTGCTATGAAATCATGACCCCGGAATCCGTCGGCATGCCGCAGGATCGCCTCGTCCTGGGCAAACACTCGGGACGCCACGCCCTGCTGCATCGCTTCGCCGAACTCGGCCTCGAGGTGTCCAAAGACGAGATTGACACGCTCTACGCCAAGTTCACCCACTTGGCTGACCGCAAGAAAAAGGTTTACGATCAGGATCTAATCTCCATGGTCCTCACGTATCGAGGACCGATGGGGAAATCGGCGAATCTGGCGGCTGCGCAACAACAATGAAACTGAATATAGCTGTGCTTCCCGGGGATGGGGTTGGGCCGGAGGTTACGCGCGAAGCAGTGCGTGTCCTGCGTGCGGTATCCGACTTCTGCGGTTACGACTTTCGTTTTGAAGAGTCTCCTATCGGCGGCGGAGCTTCGGTCGAATTCGGCTTGCCCTTTCCGCTGCATACCCGGGAGCGTTGTCTCGCCTCCAGCGCCGTGCTGCTCGGAGCCGTTGGCGGACCGCAATTCGACGCGCTGACCGATGAGCGCCGTCCTGAAGCCGGGCTGCTCGCTCTGCGCCATGCCTGCGGATGCTTCGCCAATCTGCGTCCAGCCATCGCCTATGAGTCCATCGCCTCGTGCTCGCCGCTCCGTCCTGAGCGCATTGCGGGCGCAAACATTCTCATCGTGCGCGAACTTCTCGGCGGACTCTACTTTGGCGAGCCGCGCGCCATTGATGTTGAGGGCAAGCATGCCTACAACACCATGCGTTACACCGAACACGAGATTGAGCGCGTCGCCCGCGTTGCCTTCCAGCTTGCCATGCGCCGCAAGAAGCGGCTTGTCTCTGTTGATAAGGCCAACGTGCTTGAAACTTCGCGCCTCTGGCGTCAGGTGGTCACCCGCGTCGCCCCCGAGTTCCCTGAGGTCAAGCTTGAGCACGCGCTGGTCGATTCCTTCGCCATGAACGTCATCACCTGGCCCACCCGTTATGACGTAGTGCTCACCGAAAATCTTTTCGGAGACATTCTCTCTGACGAAACCGCCGTCATCGCCGGATCGCTTGGCATGTTGCCTTCGGCCAGCATCGGCGGCAAAGTCGATCTCTACGAGCCCATCCACGGCTCTGCCCCAGACATTGCGGGCAAAGGCTTGGCCAATCCCATCGGAGCCATCGGATCGGCGGCCATGCTGCTGCGTCACACCGCCAAGCTCCATGCTGAAGCCGACTCTGTCGAGGTTGCCATCGAAGCCGTGCTCAAGACCGGACTTCGCACCGCCGACCTCCTTCCGGCTGACCAGCGCGCCAAGGCCTGCTCCACTGAAGAGATGGGCAAGCGCATTGCTGAAGCCACGGTCGAAGCGCTCAATTCACGCATGTCCTACTTTGCCGTCTGAGGTTTACAAGTTGACCACGTCCTCTGTTCCCGCAGCGCCCCGCAGCCTGTTCCGCAAGCTATGGGATTCGCATGTCGTCTGGCATCAGGAGCCGCAGCCCGCGCTCATCTACATCGATCTTCATCTCGTGCATGAGGTCACCACCCCGCAGGCATTCGAGGGACTTCGCCTCGCCAACCGCAAGGTGCGCCGTCCTGATCTCACTTTCGGCACCGTCGATCACAACGTGCCCACCCTAAAGGCCGAGCGCTTCAACATCCTCGATCCCATCGCCGCCCAGCAGATCAAGACGCTGCGTGAAAACTGCGCCGAGTTCGGCATTCACCTCGCCGACGTCGGCTCGGCAGAGCAGGGAATCGTGCACGTCATCGGACCCGAGCTTGGCCTCACTCTCCCCGGCAAAACCATTGTCTGCGGAGACAGCCACACCAGTACCCACGGAGCTTTCGGCGCATTGGCCATCGGCATCGGCACCAGCGAGGTCGAGCACGTCCTCGCCACCCAGACCCTCCAGCAGAAGCTGCCCAAGTCCATGCTCATCCGCGTCAACGGCAGCCTGCCCGCCGGAGTCACCGCCAAAGATCTCGCTCTCGGCATCATCCACCAGATTGGCACCGACGGCGGCACCGGATACGCCATTGAGTACGCAGGCCCCGCCGTCAGCTCGCTCTCCATGGAAGGCCGCATGACGCTCTGCAATCTCAGCATTGAGAGTGGCGCGCGCGCCGGTATGGTCGCCCCCGATGAGACCACCTTCGCTTACCTCAAGGGCCGCCCGCACGCTCCCCAGGGCGAGCATCGGGACAAAGCCGTGGCCTACTGGCGTACCCTGCCCAGCGATCCCGGCGCACACTTCGATCGCATCGTGGACTTTGACGCCTCCGCCCTCCAACCCTGGGTCACCTGGGGCACATCGCCCGGAATGTCCGCGCCTGTGACTGGTTCGGTCCCGCGCCCCGAAGACGGCCGCGACGAGATCGAGAAGGACGCCATCACCCGCGCTCTCGAGTACATGGGAATCGCCCCCGGCGAGGCCATCAGCAAACTCGTCGTGGATCGCGTATTCGTCGGCTCCTGCACCAATGGACGCCTCGAAGACCTCCGCGCCGCCGCCCGGGTCATCAACGGACACAAGATCAGCCCCAAGGTCCAGATGCTCGTTGTCCCCGGCTCTGAGGCCGTAAAGAAACTAGCCGAAAGCGAAGGCCTCGACCGCATCTTCCTCGCCGCCGGAGCCGAATGGCGCGAGCCCGGTTGCTCCATGTGCCTCGGCATGAATCCGGATATTCTTTCTCCCGGCCAGCGCTGCGCTTCCACTAGCAACCGCAACTTCGAAGGCCGTCAGGGACGCGGCGGGCGCACTCATCTCGTCAGCCCCGCCATGGCCGCCGCCGCCGCCGTCACCGGACACTTCACCGACGTCCGCAACTGGGATTACAAGGAGTAGCTCTGATGCAATCCATGCGCACCCATCGCGGCCAGGTCATTCCACTCGACCGCGCCAATGTCGATACCGATCAGATCATCCCAAAACAGTTCCTCAAGCGCATTGAGCGCACCGGCTACGGCCCGTTCCTCTTCAACGATTGGCGCTATGACTCTAGCGGAGAACCCAAGCCCGACTTCGTCCTCAACCGCGATCCCTATAGCCACGGCAGCATCCTCCTGGCCGGAAAGAATTTCGGCTGCGGCTCCTCGCGCGAGCACGCTGCCTGGGCGCTTAACGACTTCGGAATCCGCATTGTCATTGCCCCATCGTTCGCCGACATCTTCCACTCCAACGCCGCCAACAACGGCCTTCTGACCGTCGCCCTGCCTGAAGCCACCATGGCCGAACTCTTCGCCAAGGCCGCCGCCAAGCCCGAGTACGAGCTGACCGTCAACGTAGAAACCCTCACCGTCTCAGACGATACCGGCTGGAGCGCGAAGTTTCCCCTCGACTCCTTCCGTCAGCATTGCCTCTTGAACGGACTCGACCAGATCGGCATCACCCTGCAGAAAGAACAGTCCATCACTGATTACGAGGCCCGCACCCCCGCCTACTAGCTTTTGTCGCGGCACAAGTTTTGAGGGGTCATCCTGAGCGCAGCGAAGGACCCCCGTGCCGCTCAAATCTCCTGCACCGTCTCATCGCCCTCTCAACCAGCGCGCCTCATTTCGCGCTGGACAGGCGCGGACGCGGCTTCTATGTTGTTGTGAGTACCTGACAACATCTGGGCCGGAAAGGTTTTATGGCGCTCCCGCGTGCTCTCGCCGTCGTCGGATGTCTCCTGCTCGTTGTACCGCTCTCGTTCACTCAAGATCAGCCGGCACCTTCAACGCAGCAGCTCAAGCAAGTCTCGCGCGTTATCTCAAGCAACAAAGAGCGCAAGGAGATCCTCGACCATGCGCAGAAGGCCTACTCCAGCCTGAGTGATCAAGGACTCAACGGATTCCGCTGCCGCGTGCAGCCCGATTTCGATGCCATCTACAAGACGCTGAAGACGGACGAGGTCGGACAAACGCAGCTTCTTCCAATTCTGAAGAAAGTGAAATTTCAGATTGTTGTCGGTCCTGATGGCGGCGCCATTGTCTCCCATCAAAGCGATGAAGCGCCGCCGACTCAGGCAGTCGCAGCGCGTCTCAACCAGACCATCGGCGGAATCGATCAGGTCATTAACGGGTTTATGCAGACGTGGACGAACATGGCATTTTCCTCGCCCTTCGCAGGCGTTGATACAGGCGGAGAGATCGAAGACTCAGGGAAAAATTATCGTCTGACAGCGAAAAGCGAGTCAGCCAATGTCGTCATGTTCCTTCGGCGCGATTTCGCAATTGAGAAGTTCGAAGTCGAAATGTCCGGCCAGAATGTCACTCTGCGCCCCTCGTGGGACGCGACTCCGCGAGGCTTCAGACTCGCAGGCTATGAAGGCACCTACACTGCTGCGGGTAACACCACCCAGCTCTCCATAAAGTTTGCTTACAAGGATGTAGAGGGCTTCCAGTTGTTGAACTCCGTCGACGTCACAATGTCACTTCCAACGGGAACTGTCGCCGGGACTGTTGACATTCCGTTGACCCTGAGCGAGTACCAAATTACGAAGCGCTGAGACTTTCGCGCATCTTCTGTTGCTTTTCAGCCGCACTCTTCAGGTTCACCCCGCCAATATTTGCGAAAACCTGTATTAATTTACGGTTTTGGTTGATCTCTGCCCAGAGACCCTCTAAATTAACCAGTGTTGCCCCACTCACAACCGGGGCAGGGTATAGTGCCAGATGCTTTCAGCTGCGCCGCCCGCAGAGGTTGACCGATGAACGAACCTGTTGTGTTTTCGCCACAGACGGCCCCGGCCCCGTCCCTTGCCGATCAGGCACTTGCAGCGGCCCGCCTCGCCACCTCGGCCCTGCAACAGAAGCAGTCCTCCGAGGGCTTTTGGTGCGGCGACCTCACCGCTGACTCCACCCTTCAGTCCGACTACATCCTCCTCCAGATGTGGCTCTACCCGGCTGCTGCCGACGGCTCATGGAATCCGCCGACCATGCCCAAGATTCGCAAGGCCGTGCAGTCTATTCTCGACACCCAGCGCCCCGATGGTGGCTGGAACATCTACGAACCCGGCCCCTCCGAGATCAACGCCACCGTGCGCGCCTACACCATGCTTAAAATGACTGGCCGCGACGTCAACGAGCCAAGCATGAAGCGCGCCCGCGACCTCATTCTCCGCATGGGAGGCATCCAGGCCTGCAACAGCTATACCAAGCTCAATTACAGCCTCTTCGATCTTTTTCCGCGCAAGTACGTGCCCACCATCCCGCCGGAAATCCTCATCATCCCTGGCAACGTGCTTTACGAAATGTCTTCCTGGACGCGCACCATCATTGTCCCCTTGTCGCTCGTCCAGGCCGTCGGAGGCACCAAGCTCACACCGGGCGGGCTTCGCATCGACGAGCTTTTCCATCCGCATCGCAAAATGGCCTTGGCGCGCAAAGACCGCATCGCCAATCTCTTCATCCAGGCCGATAAGCTCTTCAAGCGCTGGGAGCGCAAGGGCGTGCAGGCCATCCGCGATCGCGCCATCCGCGCCGCCGAGCACTGGATGCTCGACCGCCTGCAATACACCGACGGCCTCGGCGCAATCTACCCCGCCATGATGTACGCCATCATGGCCATGGACGCCCTCGGCTACGAGCGCGATCATCCCGATCTCACGCTTGCCCTCCAGCAGTTTGACGATCTCATCCTCGAAGGCGACGACAGCCTCATCTTCCAGCCCTGCAAGTCTCCTGTCTGGGATACGGCGATTGCGGGATTCATCCTCGGCGAGCATGGTGAAGCCGATGCCGCAGCCCTCGAGCGTTGTGCTGACTGGCTCCTCAGCAAGGAGATTCGCCGCAAGGGCGATTGGGCCGCCAAGCGTCCGGACCTGCGTCCCAGCGGCTGGGCCTTTGAGTTTGCCAATGAGTTCTATCCCGATATCGATGACACGGCCATGGTCTTGCTCGCCCTCTTGCACGCCAAGGCCTCTGATCCTGAGCGCCAGCAGCGTGCTGAAGAGCGCGCCGTCAACTGGCTCCTTGGCATGCAGAGCAGCGATGGAGGCTGGGCCGCCTTTGACGTGGACAACAACTGGCAGTTCCTCAACAAAGTGCCCTTTGCCGACCACAACGCCATGCTCGACCCCACCTGCGCAGACATCACCGGGCGCGTTCTGGAGTCGCTCTGCCGTCGCGGCTTTGACCACACCCATCCCGCCATCGACCGCGCCATCCACTACCTGCTCCGCAATCAGGAAGAGAACGGTAGCTGGCTCGGCCGCTGGGGAGTCATCTACATTTATGGGACCTTCCTGGCCATCCGCGGCCTTCGTTCCACCGCCTCGCCTGAAGCAGCCGAAGCCATCGCCCGCGCCGCTCTCTGGCTCGCCTCCGTGCAAAACGCCGATGGCGGCTGGGGTGAAAGTTGCAAAGGCTACGAGACGCTTCAGTTCGAGCCCGCCGCCAGCACTCCCTCGCAAACCGCCTGGGCCGTCATCGGACTCATCGCCGCTGGTCATGCCGAATCCGATGCCGTACGCAAAGGCATTTTCTGGCTGCGCCGACATCAGCGTCCCGACGGCACATGGGATGAGCAGGGAACCACCGGAACCGGATTCCCCAACGTCTTCTACATCAGCTATCACCTCTACCGCGACTACTTCCCCCTGCTCGCCCTCACCAGCTACGCGCAGGCAGCAAGCGAGCAAGCCGCCGCCACCACTGCGTAAGCGCAGACAGACGGGACAGACGGGACAGGTGGCCCAGAGTTGGTTCTGTTCCAACTCTGGGGCTTTTCTCGATAGCGATTGATGAGGTCTAAGAAGGCAGATCTTGCCTAGCAGCATCCGCAAGGCTTGCCGCGAAGTGCCTCGCGAGCCTCATACAAAATCAGCGGAATAATTGCCAACGCAGCGACAGGGTCCGCCCAGCTAACGTGCCAGATTGCATGTACTCCAAGACCCACCAGCGCGATGACTGAGAGATACGCGCACAACGCCGACTCGACAGCATCTGCCCGCAAGGCGGCGCTCTTCGTCAGTGCCGACAAACGCCGCTTCTGCCTCGCCAGCCATGGCATGAGTATTGCCGCCATCACCAAAACCGCAATCCCCAGGTAGCTGGTCTGAGGCTCGTTTCGTCCCAGCAAAGACATCGTCGAAAAGATAACAACGTAGGCGGCCAGCGCAAGTAGCAATCCACCTGCAATTCGCGCCGCGCGCCGCTCTGCGTTTTCGGATGCATGGGCTCGGAAGCGCCAGAGGACAACGACCGCCGACATCAATTCGACGGCGCTATCTCCGCCGAACGCCGCCAGGGCAGGACTTCGAGCCATCCACGCTGCCCACAATGACAAGGCGGCTTCCACGCTCATCCAGACAATGGTGATTGTCTGGACCCGCTGAATTCGCCGCATCACGTCCGAGAGTTGAATCGTAGAAACCACTCAGTCATTATGTCAGACAGGCAGAGAACATTACTCCCACGGATGGAAGGCAGAGAAAGGCGAAAGCAATGGCCGAGAACAAAACCCAACCCACCGAACTCAGCGTCTCCACCTTTATCGATGCTCTTCCGGACGAGACCAAGCGCGCAGACGCCAAGGCCCTTGTTAAGTTGATGCAAAGCGCCTCCGGAGAAAAGCCGAAGATGTGGGGCCCGTCCATCATCGGTTTCGGTAGTTGCCACTACAAGTACGAGAGCGGGCGAGAAGGCGACATGCCGCTCATATCCTTCTCGCCTCGCAAGGCCGCCTCCGTTCTCTACGGCCTCACCGGTTTCGCCGAAGCTGACGCGATGCTCGCAAAGCTCGGCAAGCACACCACCGGGAAGGGCTGCCTCTACGTTAAGAAACTGGAAGACGTCGACCAGAAAGTTCTCCAATCCATGATGGTCAAATCCCTCGCCGCCAAACGAGCACACAAAGCCGAATAACAAAGCGCCGAATCCGGCGAGCCTTCACCGTCCGATCGTGTTGTGATCTTTGCGGTTGCGCCTGCCTTTGTTTTTGAGTGTCATCCTGAGCACAGCGAAGGACCCTCTCCTCTCAAATTCCCTGCGCCGCATCCCCACTCTTCTCAACCCACAATCGATTCTCGCAATTCTGCCTTTGCTTTTTCCCTGCGGCAATTGACACTCTCGCTGTCATTCGCTAATCTTCAAGGCAGAGCTTTTTATGCACACCACCCGATTTACTTTCGGATTCTTCGCTTACCGCGTGTTTACCGCGCGGCTGGGCAAGATGGTGTGCGTCGTACCGCTCTAGACTTTCGCACACACTTTCTACCCGGCCGCGATCCCACAGATCGCGGCCTTTGTGTTTTCAAGGAGACAATGATGAATCCGGCCCTGACCCAGCAACGCACCGCCATCGACCAACTCGATCTCGAACTCCTGCGCCTCATCAACCGCCGCGCTCAGACCGTCGCCGAGATTGCGCGCCTCAAGCGTGAGCACGCCCTGCCGGTCTCCGATGAAGCGCGCGAAGCCGCCGTCCTCAATGCGGTTGTCGAGCGCAATTCCGGACCGCTCAACTCCGCCAGCATCCGGCGCATCTTCGGCTCCATCCTCGCCGAAAGCCGACGTCTCCAGTACCATCTGGGAACGGAGTCTTCATGCAATCAGTAGCCAGCAGCGCGCGCATCGCCTTCCAAGGCGAGCCCGGAGCCTTCAGCCAGATCGCTGCCCGCAAGCTTCTCGGCGACGCCGTTGCGACCGTCGCCTGCCCTACCTTCGAGTCGCTCTTCAGCGCCATCGACGAAGGCCGCGCCGATCTCATCCTCGCCCCGTTGGAGAACACGCTGGCTGGCCCCGTGCTGCGCTGCTATGACCTGCTTTATCAAAGCTCGCTGCGCATGACGGGTGAAGTCGTCCTGCGCATCAGCCACTGCGTCATCGGCTGCCCCGGCTCGTCGATCGAAGGCCTGCGCCGCATCCAGTCGCACCCTGTCGCGCTCGCCCAGTGCGAAGAGTTTTTCGCCGCACATCCGGCTATCACCAAGGCCGTTGCCGAAGACACCGCTGGCTCCGTTCGCCAGGTGATGGAGCGCCTCGATCCCTCGGTCGCCGCCATCGCCAGCGAATTTGCCGCCCGCCAGTACGGTGCTGAAATTCTCGCCTCTGATGTTGAGGACGATCCCAAGAACTTCACTCGCTTCGCCCTGCTCCAACCCGCCTCTGCCGCGCTCGCGCGCACAACCGATGAGGCCGACGCCACCACGCTCGTGCTCACCGTTGCCAATCAGCCCGGCGCGCTCTTCCGCTCGCTGGAGCCTTTCGCCGCCAACAATGTCGATCTCATGAGCCTGGTCAGCCGCCCTCTCGTCGGAGCCCCGTGGCACTACCGTTTCTTCTTCGAAGTGGCCGCCGCCGCCACAGACCCCCGCATGACCAAAGCGCTCGCCCAGCTCGAGCCGCGCACCGTCGAACTCCGCGTCCTCGGCTCCTACCACTCAGGCAAGTAACAATACTTGAGGGTGCCCCATCCTAACCGCGTCGTTCGGTTAGGGTGGGGTAGTTGAATTTGCTCTTGCTCTTGTCCTTGTCCTTGCCCTTGCCCTTGCCCTTGCTCTTGCTCTTGCCCTTGCCCTTGCTCTTGCCCTTGCCCTTGCTCTTGCCCTTGCCCTTGCTCTTGCTCTTGGTTTTGCTCTTGGTTTTGCTCTTGGTTTTGTCTTCGAGGTGTCATCCTGAGCGAAGCGAAGGACCCCTATCGCCTTCCCAATCTCCCGCCCCATTCCAGAGGCTCTTCAACCGCGATCGATTCTGATCTTCGCGCGGCCCTCTATAATCTTTGCTATGAGCGTCACCACCGTTACAAAGCCTCCGCGACTGCTTTCGCTAGACGTCTTTCGCGGACTCAACATCGCTCTCATGATCATCGTCAACAACGGCAGCTCTCAGCCCTTTGCCCAGCTCGAACACTCGGCTTGGAATGGCTGGACTCTCACCGACCTGGTCTTTCCGTTTTTCCTTTTCATCACCGGAGTCTCGCTCACCTTCTCCTTCGCCACCCGTCTTCCCGGCGAGCAGTCCTCTCGCGCCGCACAACTCCCGCATATCCTCCGTCGCACTGCCATCATCTTTGCCATCGGCCTCGTCATCAATGCGTTTCCTTACTTCCACCTTGCCACGTGGCGCATTCCCGGAGTCCTGCAGCGCATCGCCCTCTGCTACTGCATCGGCTCCATCCTCTATCTCTGGACCGGCACACGCACACGCTGGGCTGTGATCGTTTCGCTCCTCGTCGGCTATTGGATCGTGATGCGCTTCGTCCCAGTTCCCGGCTTCGGCGTGCCAAGCGTAAACATTCCGCTGCTCGATCCTGACCGCAACCTCGCCGCGTGGCTTGACCGCAAGACCATGTGGGGACACCTCTACGAAGGCGTGCGCGATCCCGAAGGCATTCTCAGCACCTTCCCCGCCGTTGCCAACACGCTTTTCGGCGTCGCCGTCGGCGAGTGGATTCGCAGCCTCCGTGCCGACCCCGGCAAACTCCTGCGCCGCCTCATGGCCGTCGGCATCTCCTGCTTCCTCGCCGGAGAGCTCTGGGGACTCACCTTCCCCATCAACAAAAAGCTCTGGACCAGCTCTTACGTGCTCATCACCGTTGGCCTCGCCATGCTTGCGCTTGCCGCCTGCTATTGGCTCGTCGATGTCAAACAGCGTCGCGGCCTCCTAACCAGCTTCGCAGTGGTCTTCGGCACCAACTGCATCTTCGCTTACTCGCTCTCAGAGTTCGCCGCCACCGCCGCATGGGTCTTCAAGGTCCACCAAGACGGCAAATTCATCAGCATCAAGGATGCCTACGCCTCGCTCACCTTTGACAACATCCCATACCCGCATTGGTCCTCTCTCGGATTCGCACTTTCCTATGTAGCCATCTGCTGGTTCTTCACCTGGCTTCTCTATCGCCGCAAAATCTTCCTGAAGGTCTAGCAACTAGGGTGGCCCATACAAGCCCGCTGTTGGCTTGTGTGGGGTAGTGGTTTTTGCAGCTGTTTTTGTATTTGCATTTGCTCTTGATTTGCTCTTGCATTTGCTTTGCTCCTGTTTTTTTGAAGGGTCATCCTGAGCGAAGCGAAGGACCCCCGCTCCGCTCAAATCTCCCGTACCGCTTCAGAGGCTTTTCAACCAGCATCAACAAGGCCCGCCGCCAGGCGGGCCTCACTCCCACAACGCGAACTTCTATTTCCTCCGCGTGCAGAGTTGTTCTTGCGGATTTTTCACCCAAGGGTAGAATACGAGTGACACTCAACCGACTCTCATATTTTCCGGCATTTTGTTTCCCCCCCTCTGCCGGTCCGGTTGGCAATGCTGATGTCCTCGCCCGTTGCGGAGCACCACGTTGCAATGTTCTCAAGACTGAATGTGCATATTCATAGGAGAGCTGTCTCATGGATCGTCTTCGTTCGCTGTTACTCTCGGCATTCTCGGCATGGATCATCGTGGCTGCGCTTCTGTTTTCTCCGCTACCTGCCCGCGCCATCGGTTTCCAACCAATCTCTCCCGACGAACTGAAGGTGACCAGCGAACCAAAGGCGCCCGGTGCCACCGCCATCATTCTCTTCCGCCAGGTTGACCGGGACGACAACGGTAACACGTCGCATGAAGACAACTATCTCCGCATCAAGATTCTGAAAGAAGAAGGGCGCAAGTACGCCGACATCGAAATCCCGTTCACCAAGGCCTCGCAGAATGTTGTAAATGTTCACGCGCGTACCATCCGGCCTGACGGCACGCCAGTCAACTTCTCGGGAAAAATCTACGACAAGACCATCATCAAGGGAAAAGGAATCAAGTACCTGGCCAAGACCTTCACGCTTCCTGACGTCCAGCCCGGCACCATCATCGAGTACTACTACACCGTCGATTACAGCGAAGACTACATCTTCGACTCGCACTGGATCGTGAGCAACGAGCTTTTCACCAAGGCCGCCAAGTTCAGCCTCAAGCCCTACTCCAGCTACTCCCAGAATTTCCAGATGACGTTAAGGTGGCAGGGCATTGCCAATCCTCCCAAGCCTGCCGGACTCGATAAGATCATCCGCATGGAAGCCTCTGATATTGCGGCCTTCGAGACCGAAGACTTCATGCCTCCGGAGAACGAGCTGAAAGCGCGGGTGGACTTCGTCTACAGCGACGACTCTCCGGAGAACGATCCCACCCGGTACTGGAAGCGTGCCGGAAAGAGGCTCAACAGCCAGCTTGAGGGTTTTGCCGGCAAGCAAAAAGCCATGGAGCAGGCCGTTTCGCAGATCGTCTCCCCCACCGACTCTCCCGAACAGAAGGCGCAGAAGATTTATGCTCGCGTGCAGCAACTGCGCAACACATCCTACGAAGTGCAGAAGACTGACGAACAGAAAAAGCGCGAGAAGGAAAAAGACGTTAGCAATGTAGAGGACTTGTGGAAGCGAGGCTACGGCAATGGCTTCCAGCTTACCTGGCTTTATTACGGGCTTGCCAAGGCGGCCGGGCTGGATGTTTATGGCGTCAGGATCGCGGATCGCGCCAACTACTTCATCAATCCCAAAATGATGGACTCCAGTAAGCTGAACTCCAATGTTGTCCTGCTCCATTTCAAGGACAAGGACGTTTACTGCGATCCCGGAGCGGCGCTCACTCCTTACGGCCTGCTTCCATGGTCAGAGACCGGGACCAAGGGGCTGCGTCTCGATAAAGATGGCGGGCAGTGGATTGAAACTTCTCTTCCTGACAGCAAGGTTTCGCAGATCTCGCGCAAGGCAACCCTCAAGCTCATCCCGGATACTGGCGCTCTCGAAGGAAAGCTAATCGTCACCTATACCGGCTTGGAAGCCAGCTCCCGTCGCGTGGACCAGCGCAACGAAGATGACACCGCGCGCAAGAAGATGCTTGAAGATGAGGTTCGCGAATTCATCCCCTCAGGCAGCGAAGCCGAGCTTGTCAACCATCCGGACTGGCACACTTCCTCGGCTGAGTTAGTGGCTGAATTTGATTTGAAGGTTCCTGGTTGGGCGGAATCTACCGGCCGCCGCGTGATGATGCCCGTAGGCCTTTTCAGCGCGCCGGAAAAACACGTTTTCGATCACGCCAACCGCGTCCACCCCATCTACTTCAAGTATCCCGCCAGCAGATTCGATGACATCTCCATCGAACTGCCCGAAGGTTGGCGCGTTTCAAGCTTGCCCGCCGTCGCAGAAGAAGATCAGAAGATCATCGTCTACACCTTGAAGGCAGAGAACGACAAAGGCGTGCTTCACATCTCCCGCAAGTTCAATACAGATGTTCTATTCATGGATTCCAAGTACTACTCTGCGCTGCAGGATTTCTATCGCAGGATAAGGACGCGCGATGAGCAACAGATTGTTTTGCTGCCCGGCACCGCAACTGCTTCCAAGTAAGCGGATGCCATCACTGGTTCTCCTGCTCGTGCTGGCAAGTTCGCTGGTCCTGGTGCCCAGCGCCTTTGCCGGAGGC
>Ga0181528_10000037_pt1 | contig 137118 bp, 144 predicted proteins | sample PEATcosm2014_Bin_47_FD_119742 | JGI IMG/M metagenome (GOLD analysis project Ga0181528, IMG submission 119742) | Peatland microbial communities from MTU Mesocosm Facility, Houghton, MI, USA - PEATcosm2014_Bin10_10_metaG | ecosystem: Environmental > Terrestrial > Soil > Wetlands > Peat | place... | reverse complement strand
GTCGCGCGACAGGCCGACGAAATACGCCGGGATCGCGCACGACCCTGCCGCGGTCGAAGGCTTGTTCGTCGATCTCTTCCTCGACGCGCACGCCAAAGCGCCCAAGCAGATCCCCCTCGACCTCGACGCCACCGACGACCCGCTGCCAACCCGCCTCATCAATGGACGCCTTCCTTCTGCGGGAGCTTTAGGTCTGTGCGCGGAGCTGTCTTGCTGGTCATCCTGCTTACAGGGGCGAGCTGACTGCACTACGGATGACCCGGGCTCCGTCGTGGGGGTGACCGGGGATGAGGGAGCCTAGCCTAGCGCCAGCCTGCCGCTATCTCCATGGGGAGGAAGGGGTCTAGGGGCGAAGCGCTGCGAGCCGTCCCCGAGTCGCGGCCTTCCGTTGCGTCTTGTTCAACTTTCGCCGTAAGCTTGCCGAGCGGGGTACGCAAACGGGGTACGAACTGGGGTACGCAGCGAGAATAACCCCTCAGCTAAGAGATTGATGTTGCAGAGAAATCAAGCAATCAAACGGGGGCTGGTGGAGCTGAGGGGATTCGAACCCCTGACCTCTGCAGTGCGATTGCAGCGCTCTCCCATCTGAGCTACAGCCCCGGCCGGCGCGCTCTTTACGTGCGCTTAGGCCGCGTGTCAACGAGGGAAAACGGCTTACCCAGGCCACCCGCGCGCGCCTCCCGGGGGACAAGGCATGCGTGCGGTTCTGAATATCCTGTTCATCGTGCTCGATCTCTACAAATATATCATCATCGCCTCGGCCGTGATGTCGTGGCTGATCGCCTTCAACGTCGTCAATATCCGCAACGAAGTCGTGCGCTCGATCTGGAACGCGCTGACCGCGCTGACCGAGCCGTTGCTCTACCGGATCCGCCGCTACCTGCCCAACATGGGCGGCGTCGACGTCTCGCCGGTCATCCTGTTCCTCATCATCCTGCTGATCGAACAGGTGATCGCCCTCTACATCTACCCTTACGTGTTCTGATGTCGAAAACCGCCTCCGGCCGCTTTTTCGAGGATTTCCGCATCGGCGAGATGCTGCGTCACGCGACGCCGCGCACGCTCAATTGTGGCGACGCCTCGCTCTATTCGGCGCTCTACGGCTCGCGCTTCGCGGTGCAGAGCGCCGATTCGTTCGCGCAAACGCTCGGCTACCCCCGGGCGCCGATCGACGACCTGCTCGCCTTCCACGTCGTCTTCGGCAAGACCGTGCCCGACGTCTCGCTCAACGCCATCGCCAATCTCGGCTATGCCGAAGGGCGCTTCCTCAAGCCGGTCTATCCCGGCGACACGTTGAGCGCGACAAGCCAGGTGATCGGCCTCAAGGAGAACTCGAACCGCCAGAGCGGCGTCGTCTACGTGCGCACCCGCGGCCAGAACCAGCGCGGCGAGGCGGTGATCGAATACGTGCGCTGGGTCATGGTGCGCAAGCGCGCCCCCGAAGCCGCCACGCCGCAGGCCGTCGTCCCGGCCACCGCCGCCCGCGTGGCACCCGAATCGCTGGGCGCCGCCTGCCCCGCGATCAAGGACTACGATTTCGCCCTCGCCGGCTCAGCCGCCCGCTTCGGCGACTACGCGACGGGCGAGCGGATCGACCATGTCGACGGCGTGACGGTCGAGGAATCCGACCATATGCTGGCCACCCGGTTGTACCAGAACACCGCCAAGGTGCATTTCAACCAGTTCGCCGAGAGCGCCGGGCGATTCGGGCGCCGGCTGATCTACGGCGGCCATGTCATCTCGCTCGCCCGGGCGCTGAGCTTCAACGGGCTCGCCAACGCGTTCCATATCGCGGCGATCAACGGCGGCCGCCATGTCGCGCCGCTGTTCGCCGGCGACACCGTGTTCGCCTGGAGCGAGATCGTGGAAATGGCCGAGCTTCCCGGCCGCGCGGATGTCGGCGCGCTGCGGGTGCGCATGGTGGCGACGAAGAATTGTCCCTGCGCCGGGTTCCCCGACCGGGTCGGCGAAGGTTACGATAGCAGCGTGATCCTCGATTTCGACATGTGGGTCTTGATCCCGAGGTAGAATTGCGGCTCCCCGTCGATACGACCCTGCTCCTCGGCCAAGGCGCCGACCCCGCGCTGGAGGCCGTCTGGCGCGAGGAGCGGCTGCCCGTGGCCGCCATCGGGGCCGAGCTGGAGGCGCTGCCGACCGCAACGCTGGTCGTCTGCGGCGAGGGCGGCTTCGAGGCCGCTACGCTTGCGGCGCGGCTCGGCTTCCGCACTTTCCTGGTCGGCGACACCGCGCCGGAGGGCGCCCGCGCCGCCAGCGTGGCGCAGACGGTGGAAGCCGCCCGCGGCGCGCGCGCGCGCGAACGCTGGAAGGCCGCCCGCACGCAGAGCGCTTAAGTCGCCGCTCCGTCAGCGGCGGACGTTCTTCTTGACGACGGTGACGGTCACTTTGGAAAAGGCGACGACGGTCAGGATAGCGCCGACAAGGGTGAATTCGAAAAAATAAAGCGGCGTCACCAGCGCCTTGTAGAGCCGCAGATCGGCGCCGGGACTGAGATCGAGCGTCAGATACAGCAAGGCGAACAGCACGATCGTCTTCAGCGCGAAAATGCCGAGCAGCAGACCTCGCCCGCTGCGCCAGGGTCCGATGGGCCCGTCGAATTGCAGCTTCTTCCGCGGCTCTGCGCCGCCAGGACCCGTTCCGCCGGGATCAACAGTCATAACGCGCTCCTGCGTCTCGCGCGGCGGCAAGCCGTCACAGGGCCAGCTGCTTCTCCAGCGCGTCGAGCGTGCGGTAGCACGGCAGCACCTGGGCTAGGCTAGCGTTCGGCTCCCTGCCCTCGCGGATCGCGGCGAAAAACTCGCGGTCCTGCAACTCGATGCCGTTCATGCTGACGTCGACCTTGGACACGTCGATCTTCTCGTCCCTGCCGGTAAAGAGATCGTCGTAGCGCGCGATGTAGGTGGCGCTGTCGCCGATGTAGCGGAAGAACGTGCCAAGCGGCCCCTCGTTGTTGAACGACAGCGACAAAGTGCAAATCGCCCCGTTCTCCGCCTTGAGCTGGATCGACATGTCCATCGCGATGCCGAGCGTCGGATGGATCGGCCCCTGCACGGCGTTGGCCTTCACGATTGCGGAGCGCGCCTGGTAGGCGAACAGGTCGACCGTGTGCGCCGCGTGGTGCCACAGCAGATGGTCGGTCCAGGAGCGCGGCTGGCCGAGCGCGTTCATGTTGCTGCGGCGGAAGAAATAGGTCTGCACGTCCATCTGCTGGATGTTGAACTCGCCGGCGACGATCTTCTGGCGCACGTACTGGTGGCTCGGGTTGAAGCGGCGCGTATGGCCGCACATGGCGACGAGCCCGGTGGCCTGCTGCGCCTCGACGACGGCTTCGGCGTCCTTCAGCGAGTCCGCGAGCGGGATCTCGACCTGCACGTGCTTGCCGGCCTGCAGGCACTGGATCGACTGCGCCGCGTGCATCTGCGTCGGCGTGGCCAGAATGACGGCGTCGAGCCCCGGCAGCTTCAGCGAGTCGGCGAGATCGGTGGTGGCGTGGCCGACGCCGTATCGGCTCGCCGCCTCCTGCGTCTTGTCCAGCTCCCGCCCGACGACCGAAATGCACTCGACGCCGTCGATCAGCCGGATCGCGTCGAGGTGCTTGAGGCCGAAGGCGCCGGCGCCGGCGAGCGCGACTTTGATGGTTTTGGACATATGCAAGAACTCCAGAAACAATCCCTTTTGCCGGCATGCCCGGGCTTGTCCCGGGCATCCACGTCGCGCCGCGCCAGTCTCTCGCCAGGATAAAGCCACACCTCCCGCCCACGTGGATGCCCGGCACAACGCCGGGCATGACGGAACGCGCGCCGCCTAGCCCGCGTTCTCCAGCACCAGATGCCCGACCGCGGTATTCGACGCCGGCACGTGATAGAACCGGTGCGCCACCTTCGGCTTGGGGCCGCCGCGCGCGTCCGCCATCGCGCCGCGCGCGATCAGCCACATCACCAGCTCGATGCCCTCCGATCCCGCCTCGCGCACATATTCGATGTTGGGCGTCTTCGACAGCGCCGCAGGGTCGTCGATCAGCTTGTCGAGGAACGCGTTGTCCCACTCCCGGTTGATCAGGCCGGCGCGCGGCCCCTGCAACTGGTGGCTCATGCCGCCGGTGCCCCAGATCTGCACGTTGAGATCCTCGGGATAGCTCTCGATCGCCCTGCCGATCGCCTGCCCCAGCGCGAAGCAGCGCGCGCCCGACGGCACCGGATGCTGCACGACATTGACCGCGAACGGGATGATCCGGCACGGCCACGCGTCGACCTTGCCGAACACGCAAGAGAGCGGCACCGTCAGCCCGTGATCGACGTCGATCTCGTTGACCATGGTGAGGTCGAAATCCTGCTGGATCACCTCGGAGGCGATATGCGCGGCGAGTTCCGGGTGGCCGATCACCTTCGGCACCGGGCGACGGCCATAGCCTTCGTCGGCGGGCTCGAACTCCGGCCCGGTCATGATGGCGAAGGTCGGGATCATGGCGAGGCTGAAGGCGGTGGCGTGATCGTTGTAGACCAGGAAGACGACGTCGGGCGTGTGCGCCTTCTCCCATTGTTTGGTGAACTCGTAGCCGGAGAACACCTTTCTCCAGTACGGCTCCTCCGTCTTGCCGAGGTCGAACGCGGCGCCGACGGCAGGGATATGCGAGGTGTAGAGCGAGGAGGTGATGCGGGCCATGGTTCTCAATCCTCCCGCGGCCGCTGCGCGTCGCCGTGCTCGCCGATGCGGCGGTTGCCTTCAATGCTGCGGCCGCCGTTGATCATCATCTCGCGATAGGCCTCTTCGCTCATGCCGGTCATCGAGCCCGCCATCTGCTGGAAGCTCTTGCCGTCGGTGGCGCCGATTTTCGACAGGAAATAGATGTTGCCGCCGAGCGCGATGCAGCGGTTGAGGTCGCGGTCAAGCACCGCCTGCTTCTGCTCCTCGCTCATCTTCCATTCGTCGAGATAGGCGCGCTCGTCAGCCCTGAAACGGGCGCGGTTGTCCGCCTTCATCAGCGACATGCAGAACTGGTTGAGCCAGTAGCCCCGTCGCGATTGCTCGGCGTCGAACACCGTGGTGCCGGGAATGTCCTTGAACGCCTTGTCGAGCGACATCAGGTCCTCCCTTGTTCCGGCCAGTAAAGCCGCATCGGATTGTCAACCAGCAACTTGCGCTGAAGCTCCGCCGTCACGGCGATGTCGGGGATGAAATCGACCAGCAGCCCGTCGTCGGGCATGTGGCCTTTCAGGTTCGGGTGCGGCCAGTCGGTCCCCCACAACACGCGGTCGGGGAACTCCTCAACCACGCGGCGCGCGAACGGGACGACATCGCGATAGGCGGCCCGCTCGCCGTTCAACGCCGCCGGGCCGCAGACCGACAGCCGCTCCGGGCACGACACCTTGCTCCAGACATTCGCATGCTCGCGCATGAACTTCAGGAACAGCTGGAACTCCGGCCCGTCGAGCGGCTTGGTCACGTCCGGCCGCCCCATGTGGTCGACGACCACCGTCGTCGGCAGCGCGGTGAAGAAATCCCACAGCTCCGGCAGATCGACCGCCTCGAAATAGACCACCACATGCCAGCCGAGCTTGGCCACCCGCGCGGCGATCTCCATCAGTTCGTCGCGCGGCGTGAAATCCACCAGCCGCTTGACGAAGTTGAAGCGCACGCCGCGCACGCCCGCCGCGTGCAGGCGCAGCAGCTCCTCCTCGCCGACGTCGCGCTTCACTGTGGCCACGCCGCGCGCGCGGCCGCCGCTGGCGAGACAGGCGTCAACCATGGCGCCGTTGTCGGCGCCGTGGCAGGTCGCCTGCACGATGACGTTGCGCGTGAAGCCGAGCCGGTCGCGCAAGGCGAACAGCTCCTGTTTGCTCGCGTCGCACGGCGTGTACTTGCGCTCGGGGGCGAAAGGAAACTCCGCGCCCGGCCCGAACACGTGGCAATGCGCGTCGACAGCGCCGGGCGGCGCGGCGAAGCGCGGCTTCGACGGCCCGTCATACCAATCAAGCCAGCCCGGCGTCTTCTCGAACGGCCCCGAGACCGGGCGGCCTTCAGTCGACATATTTGAGCCCCGCCTTGGCCAGCGGCTCGCGCATCTTGTACATGTCGAGGCCGAGCGCGCCGGCCGCCAGCTTCTCGCGTTTCTCGCCTTCGTTGGCTTCGCGCGCGGCGGCGGCTTCCGCGGTCCTGACCGCCCAGGCGGCGGGCACGACCACGACGCCGTCGTCGTCGGCGACAACGGCGTCGCCGGGGTTCACCGCCGCGCCGGCGCAGACGATGGGAATGTTGACCGAGCCCAGCGTCGCCTTGACCGTGCCTTTCGCGCTGACGCATTTGCTCCAGACCGGAAAGCCCATCTCAGTCAGCGTGCGTACGTCGCGCACGCCGGCGTCGATGATCAGCGCCCGGGCGCCGCGCGCCATGAACGAGGTCGCCAGCAGATCGCCGAAATAGCCGTCCGTGCATTCCGCGGTGATCGCCGCCACGACGATGTCGCCGGGCTGTATCTGCTCGGCGACGACGTGCATCATCCAGTTGTCGCCGGGATGCAGCAGCACGGTCACGGCGGTTCCCGACACGCTCGCCCCGGCGTAGATCGGCCTCATGTAGGGTTTCATCAGCCCGACGCGGCCCATCGCCTCATGCACCGTGGCGACGCCGTATCGGGCGAGCCCATCGGTCGCAGCGCGGTCGGCGCGCACGATGTTGCGTCTGACGATTCCGAGTTCGGTCATTCTCTGATCCTCATATAACGCCGGCCCCGTCATGCCTGGGCTTGTCCCGGGCATCCACGCCGTCGAGCGACGCTTCCGCCTCAGACAAACACACGCCGTCAAACATCTGCGCCCGTCGATCTCGTCCGGGCGTGGATGGCCGGGACAAGCCCGGCCATGACGGCGGGGACGACGGACGCCTCACCGTCCCCGCGCCTTCAGCGCCGCGTCCAACCGCGGATACACGCGCCGCGCGTTGAGTTCGTAGATCATCCGCCGCTGCTCCGCGTCGAGGTTCAGCGTCGCCTCGATGTAGCGCTTGGTGTCGTCGTAGTTGTGCCCCGTCTCGGGGTCGATGCCGCGCACGGCGCCGATCATCTCGCTGGCGAACAGCACGTTCTCGACCGGGATCACCTTGGTCAGCAGGTCGATGCCCGGCTGGTGATAGACGCAGGTGTCGAAGAACACGTTTCGTAGCAGATGCTCTGAAAGCAGCGGCTTCTTCAGCTCCTGCGCCAGCCCGCGATAGCGCCCCCAATGATAAGGCGCCGCGCCGCCGCCGTGCGGAATGACGAAACGCAGCGTCGGGAACTGCCTGAACAGATCGCCCTGGATCAGCTGCATCACCGCCGTCGTGTCGGCGTTGATGTAATGCGCGCCGGTGGTGTGGAAGCAGGCGTTGCAGCTGGTCGAGACATGCACCATCGCCGGGATGTCGTATTCGACCATCTTCTCGTAGATCGGGAACCAATGTTTGTCCGTCAGCGGCGGGCTGGTCCAGTGGCCGCCCGAGGGGTCGGGGTTGAGGTTGATGGCGACGAAGCCGTAATCGCGCACGCAGCGCTCCAGTTCGGGGATGCACGTCTTCGGGTCGACGCCGGGCGATTGCGGCAGCATCGCCGCGCCGATGAAAGAGTCCGGAAACAGCCCCGCGACACGAAAGATCAGCTCGTTGCAGATCGACGCCCAGGTCGAGGAGACCTCGAAATCGCCGATGTGATGCGCCATGAACGACGCGCGCGGCGAGAAGATCGTCAGGTCGCTGCCGCGCTCGCGCATGAATTTGAGCTGGTTGCTCTCGATCGAGACCGCAAGCTCGTCGTCGGAGATCTTCAGCGCGGACGGCGACGGCTTCGGCCCGCCAGCGATGGCGGCGACCTGGGCGTTGCGCCAATCCTCCAACGGCTTCGGCGCCGTCGTGTAATGGCCGTGGCAGTCGATAATCATTGGCGGCGTTCCACCCTCATGCGCTTCTTGGCGCGATCATAGACCGCGCGCCGGCGCTCGCAAGTTCACTCTGCGGCATCCTGTCGCATCGAGGCGGCGCCGGACAAAGGCGGCGGCGTTCATGCGACGCATGAACGAAACCGATGCGTCGCGGAAATTTGATCTGCGCCGCGATACCAAGCGTAATGCTAGCAGCTTCAAAGGAGACGCAGTTGCGCAAATACGCTTTTGTCTATGCGGCGGCGCTAGCGGCGATGCTGGCGCCGGACGCGGTCTGGCTCGCCTGGGCGGGGCCGAATCTCTACCGGCCGGCGCTCGGCGACCTGCTCGCCGACTCGTTCCAGCCGGTCCCGGCGCTGGTGTTTTATCTGCTCTATGTCGCCGGCCTCGTCGTGCTGTCGCGCGCGCCTTCGCTCGTCGGCTCGGCGGCGCGCGGCGCGCTGTTCGGCCTTTGCGCCTATGGAACCTACGACCTCACCAATCAGGCGACGCTGCGCCACTGGCCGACCTATCTGACGCTGGCCGATCTGGGCTGGGGAACCGTGCTGTCGGCCTTCGCGGCGACTGTCGCCGCTTTAGTCCGCCGCCGGCTGGCGTGAGCGCGGCGGCGCCGGCCAGAAGGCGTTGACGCGGGCGGCGTAGTCCTCGAACTTCGCTCCGCGCGAGCGCCGCATCGATTCTTCGAGCGGCGGCACGCCGGAGACGTAGCGCAGCAGCACAAACATCCACGCCGGCGCCAGCCACGCGAGCCAGCCCCAGGGGTAGTTCAGGCCCATCGCCAGCAGCGGCAAGCCGAGCCAGCCGAGCCACTCGAAGAAATAGTTGGGATGACGCGACCAGCCCCACAGGCCGCGCTCGCAGACGCCGCCCTTGTTGGCGGGGTCCGCCTTGAAGGCGGCCATCTGCCGGTCGGCGACCGCCTCGCCGCCGAGCGCGGCGGCGAAAACCAACACCGCAGCCAAATCGGCGAGATCGGGCGCCGGACGCGGCGAAGCGGCGGCGACATAGGCCGAAATCGCCAGCGGCCACGACGAGACGGCCTGGATCTGCAGGAACAGGAACAGCCGCGAGCGCGCCTTGTCGCCCCATTGCTGTTTCAGCGCCGCGTAACGCGGGTCCTCGCCGTGTTCGGCCCGCTTCCACAGGTAGCTACCCAGCCGGATCGACCAGATCGCGAGATAGACGGCCGCCAGGCCCGCCCGCGCCGGCTGATTGGCGCCGAGCCAGATCGCGGCGAGGCAGGCGGCGCCGGTGGCGAAGGTCCAGATCGCGTCGACCTGGCCCGAGCGGCCGCTGCGGTCGCCGACGACCCATGCGCCCGCCATGGCGACGCAAAGGAAGGCCGCAATGGCGAGCGCCGCCATCCTAAAGGCCCAGCCAGGGCTGCAGCATCCGCCCGACCCAGCCCTGCAGCTTCAGCCGCCCGTCGAAGGCGGCGAGGCAGATGCACTCGACGTCGGAATCGACCACCGGCTGATGCTCGACCTCGTCGTCGGCCTCGACGCAATCGCCCGCCATGTAGTGGCCGAAATCGTCGTGGAAGCCGCCCTGCAGGATCTGGGTGTATTCGACCCCGGCGTGCGTGTGCTGCGGCATCTTCCGCCCCGGCTGGACCTTCAGCATGATGACGTTGGCGTCCCGCGCATAGGGCAAGGTCAGGCGGCGCCACTGGAAGCCGCCGCCGAGGCTGCGCCACGCCGGCAGCGCCAAGCCGTCGAGCGGCGAGGCGGGCCGCGCAAAGCTCTGCGCCGGCTCGATCGCGCCCTCGATGCGGCGCAGCGTCGCAGCGAACATCTGCGGCCGCACCGCGGCGACCGGCGCCTCTTCCAGCAGCGCGCCGCCGACCGCCTCGAACAGCCCGACCCGCGCCCGGCACTCGCGGCAGCCGGAGAGATGGGCGGCGACGACGAACGACGGCCCCGCGCCGAGGCGGCCGGCCGCATAACGCGCCAGCGTGTCGTCATAAGGGTGATGCAAGCTCACCGTTCCCCCTCCAACAGCGGTCTGATCTTCGCCATCGCGAGACGAACGCGCGACTTGACGGTTCCCAACGGTATCCCCAGCTCGCGCGCGATCTCCGCGTGCGGCTTCTCCGAGAAGAACGACAGCCGCAGCACCGTCGCCTGCTCGCGCGACAATTGGCTCAGCGCCTCGCGCACCTTGGCCTCGCGCTCGACGGCGAGCGTCTGCGTCTCCGCGGAATCGACCAGTTCGACCTCGGGCTCCCCCATCGCCGCGGCGCCGTTGCGCCGCCGCGTCGCGCGGCGCGCCAGATCGATCCGGAGGTTGCGGGCGATGGTGAACACCCAGGTCGACACCGCCGCCTGGGCGGGGTCGTAAAGCTCGGCCTTGCGCCACACCGTCACCATCGTGTCCTGCGCGATCTCCTCGGCGTCGGTCGGGTTGACGCCGCCGCGCTCCATGAAGCCGACGATGCGCGGCGCGAAATACTGGAACAGCCGGCCATAGGCCGCCTTGTCGCGGTTCTGGGCGACCGCCGCCATCAAGCTTTTCAGATCGTCCGTAGTCACGACCGCCCCTTCGACAGCGCGTACGCTATCGCTCCTGGGCGGCCGCCGAACAAGCCCGATGGGCATTTCCGAACCTCCGTGTATTTATGTCCTTTACGCAGGCCGCGCTCTCCCGGATCATCCGGGGCGGACTCTGGCGCGTAGCAATGACAATGAGGAGAACGAAGTGAACGATTCGGGGCGCGTTGCGGTGATCGGCTCGGGCGTATCGGGCCTTTCAGCCGCCTGGCTCCTGAGCCGGTCGCGGAAGGTGACGCTGTACGAGGCCGACGACCGGCTCGGCGGCCACAGCGACACCTTCGACTGGGACGGCGCCGGCGTCGATTGCGGCTTCATCGTCTACAACGAGCGCACCTATCCCAACCTCACGGCGCTGTTCTCGCATCTCGGCGTCGCCACGACGGCGAGCGAAATGTCGTTCGCGGTCTCGCTCGACGGCGGCGATTTCGAATATTCCGGCGGCAACCTGCGCGGCCTCGTCGCCCAGGCCGAGAACGTGCTGAAGCCGCGCTACTGGTCGATGCTGAAGGACATCCTGCGCTTCTTCCGCGAGGCGCCGCGCGATCTCGCCATGGGCTACGAACTGGGAACGCTCGGCGCCTATCTCGACGCCAAGGGCTACGGCCGCGCGTTCCGCGAGCTCTATCTCTATCCGATGGCGGCGGCGATCTGGTCGACCCCGGCGCTCAAGGTCGCCGATTTCCCCGCCGCCAGCTTCATCCGCTTCAACGCCAATCACGGCCTGCTCGATCTGATCAACCGGCCGGTCTGGCGCACCGTCGACGGCGGCAGCCGCATCTATGTGAAGAAGCTCGCCGAGGCGGTGGCGGAAATCCGCGGCGGCGCCCGGGTCGTGCGCCGGCTCGGCGGCGGCGTCGAGGTGACGGACGCGGCCGGCGAGACGCGGCGCTACGGCGACGTCGTCATCGCCGCCCACGCCGACGACGCGCTGAAACTGCTCGAGGCGCCAAGCACCGCCGAGCGCCGGCTGCTCGGCGCCTTCCGCTATCTCGACAATCGCGCGACGCTGCATCTCGACCCCGCTGCGATGCCGAAGCGGCGCGCCGCGTGGTCGGCGTGGAACTATCTGGCCCGCGGCAAGGGCGCCGAGCGCCAGCTCTGCGTCACCTACTGGATGAGCCGGCTGCAGCCGCTGCCTGGCCGTCCCGACGTATTCCTGACGCTGAACCCGACCTGGAGCATCCCCGAAGAAGCCGTGCTGCGCCGGATCAGCTACCGCCACCCGCTGTTCGACGCCGCCGCCTTCGCCGCGCAGCGCGAGCTGTGGCCGCTGCAGGGCGCCGGGCGGGTCTGGTACTGCGGCGCCTACTTCGGCTACGGCTTCCACGAGGACGGCTTGCAGTCGGGCCTCGCGGTCGCCGAGGCGATCGGCGGCGTCAAGCGGCCGTGGCGGGTCGAGAACGAGAACGGCCGGCTCGCGCTATGATCGCTCCGGGTCTCTATATCGGCGCGGTGATGCACCGGCGGCTCAAGGCGCCGCCGCATCGCTTCGCCTATTCCGGCTTCTGGCTGGCGCTCGATCTCGACGCCTTCCCCCGCCTGCGGCTGCTCTCGCGCGACCGCCGCAACCTGTTTTCGCTCGACGCGCGCGACCACGCCGACGGCAAGCCGGGAGATCTCAGGGCGAAGGTCGCGGCCAAGGCGGAGGGGATCGATGTCTCCGGCCGGATGATTCTGCTGACCACGCCGCGCCTGTTCGGCTTCACCTTCAACCCGCTGAGCGCCTATTTCTGCCACGACGCGGGCGGCCGCCCCAGCGCGATGGCCTGGGAGGTCAGCAACACCTTCGGCGCCCGCCACACCTATGTCATCGCGATCGACGACGTGGCGGACGGCGTCGTGCGGCAATCCTGCGCCAAGCTGATGCATGTCTCGCCGTTCCTCGACATGGGGCTGACCTACCAGTTCCGCGTCGAGGTCTTGGGCGAGGCGCTGAAGATCGGCATCGTCGACCGCGGCCCCGACGGCGCGGTTCTCGCCGCCGCGGTGACGGCGACACGGCGCGAACTGACCGACGCCGCCCTGCTTCGCCTCGCGCTGGCCGCGCCGTGGGCGACGCTCAAGGTGATGGCGGCGATCCACTGGGAGGCGCTCAAGCTGTTCCTCAAGGGCGCGAAGTTCCGTAGCGCCCCGCCCGGCAGCGAGCATCCCACCGCCGAGCACGCCGTCAGCCTTCACCGCGCCGAGGCGAAGCGCAGCCCGACGAAGGCGATCAGCGAGGCCGCCGACATCAGGTTGAGGTTGACGAGTCCGCCCGGCAACGGCGAGACTCCCGCCGGCGCCGCATAGCGCAACGCCGCGAAGGCGAGGAAGACGAGCGCCGTCAGCGCCCACGAGACCCGCGCCTCAGCGGAGCGGAATGACAGCGCCGCCAGCGCCGCGCAGGGAGCCAGGAACGCCTCGACGCCCGAGGCTTCGCCGAACATGACGGCAGCGAAGACGGAATCCGCCGCGCCGACCAGCGGCAGCCCCGCGCGCGCCGCCAGCGGCCAGCGCCGCGCCAGCAACGGCAGCGCCGCGAACAGCGGCCACGCCGCCAGCGTCCACAGCGACGCGAGCGCGCTTGCCGAGCCCGCCAGCCCCCAGACATAGAGCGGATAGAACGGCTTGTTGGCGACCACGACCCAAGCGGTGGTGACGCTCGCCGCGGTCAACGGGTCCGGCTTCATGCCGGCTTGAGCCGGTAATGGCCGACGCCCCAGGTCTCGCCGTTGTTGTGGCCGAACAGCCCCATGGTGGCGAGCAGGAACCAGCGCCAGCGCCGCCGCCAGAGTGCGGCGTCCTCGCCGTAGGTCGCGCGCAGCACCGGCGCCAACGCGTCCTGCCGGGCGTCGAAGTTCTTCAGCCATTCCGCCGCGGTGCGCTCGTAATGCACGCCGCTCCAGCGCCAGGAATCCTCCAGCGCGAACAGGTCGTCGAACCGGCCGGGAAGGTCGAACGCCGGCATCACGCCGCCGGTGAAGAAATGCTTGGCGATCCAGTCGGCGGGATCGTCGGGGTCGAACCGGTAGGAGCGCGATTTGTGTGCGAACACATGCAGGAACAGCCGCCCGTCGGGATGCAGCGCCCCGCGCGCGCGGCGCAACAGCGCGCGCCAGTTCGACATATGCTCGAACATCTCGACCGACACCAGGCGGTCGAACCTTTGCGTCGGTATGAAGACGTTCATGTCCGCGGTCTCGACCGCGACGTTGCGCAATCCCCGCTGCGCAGCCCGCGCCAGAATGAACTGGCGCTGCGGCGCGGAGTTCGAGACGGCGTGGATGCGCGCGGCGGGGAACCGCTCGGCCATGTACAACGTCAGCGAACCCCAGCCGCAGCCCCATTCCATGATGTCCTGCCCGTCGGCGAGGCCGGCGTGCTTGACGGTCTCAGCCAGCGCCGCCTCCTCGGCTTGCGCCAGCGTCGCGCCGGGATGGGTGAACAGCGCGCAGGAATATTTGAGCCGCGGCCCCAGCATCTGCACGAACAGCTCCGGCGGCAGTTCGTAATGCTGCGCGTTGGCCTCGTCGGCGGCGACCGCGATGGGCAGGCGCGCCATCGCCGCGACGAACTGCGCCTCCTCTTGAGCCGGCGTCGCCTCGAGCCGGCGGCGGGTGCGGCCGACCAGCCATTCGACGCCCGCCCGCGTCACGAAATCCGGCATCGGGGTCTTTTCTGCAAATTCGATCGCTCGGGCGATACGGCTCATCGGCGCCTCCTCAACGGCCAATCTACGTCGCAGCTCGGGCCTTGGACCGGCGGCTCTCCCCGGCCCCGCGCTAATCCCGCCGGCCGCTTGCAGATTATCCCCGACCTGCCCTAAACCAGAACGGGAGGCGCTGCGTAACATAGATACGCGTCAATATTTCAGGGCGGGGGTTGCGTTGGGGTTCGAGCCGAATGTGCTGCTGGCGGAGCCGGCAAGCGTGCGTAACGCGCTGTTCGATCCGCGCCCGGCGATTGCGCGGAGGCTGCTCGGCCGCATCGCCCGCGGCCGGCTGACCGTGGTTACGCCGCGGGGCGACCGCCTCGTCGGCGAAGGCGCGCCGGGCGAGGAGGCGACGCTGCACATCCGCCGCTGGCGCGCGCTCAACCGGGTGCTGACGGCGAGCGACCTCGGCTTCGCGCAGGCGGTGATCGACGGCGATTGCGCCTCGCCCGATCTGGTGGCGCTGCTCAGGCTGTTCGACCGCAACATGGCCGCGCTCGGCGGCGCGGCGACCAGCTTCGGCCCGGCGCGCTGGCTGCAGCGTCTCGCCCACGGCTTTCGCGCCAACACCCGCCGCGGCGCGCAGCGCAACATCATGGCGCATTACGATCTCGGCAACGCGTTCTTCGCCGCCTGGCTCGATCCCTCGATGATGTATTCCTCGGCGCTCTACGCCGACGAGGCGGAGCCGCTGGAGACGGCGCAGGCGCGCAGACTCGACCGCATCGTCGCGCTGCTCGATCTCAAAGGCGGCGAGCGCGGGTTGGAGATCGGCTGCGGCTGGGGCGCGCTGGCGGCCCGGCTGGCCGAGGCCGGCGTCGCCAGCCTCGACGCGCTGACGATCTCGCCGGCGCAGGCGGCGCACGCGAGGGACTTGCTGGCGCAAAGGGGCGTCGCCGACCGGGTCAACGTCGAATTGAGGGATTACCGCGACGTGCAGGAAAGCTACGACCGCATCGTCTCGATCGAGATGTGCGAGGCGGTCGGCGAGAAATTCCTGCCGCTGTATTTCCAGACGCTGGCGCGCTCGCTGAAGGCGGGCGGACGGGCCGTGATCCAGGCGATCAGCATCTCCGACGCGCGCTTCGCCTCCTATCGCGCCAGCCCCGATTTCATCCAGCGCTTCGTCTTCCCCGGCGGCTTCCTGCCGAGCGATTCGCTGCTGCGCGAATGCGTCGCCCGCGCCGGGCTGACGCTCGCCCATGCCGAGACGTTCGGCCATTCCTACGCGCTGACGCTGGCCGAATGGCGCCGCCGGTTCCACGCCAACTGGCCGCGCCTCGCCGCGCTCGGCTTCGACGCGCGGTTCCGCCGGCTGTGGGACTATTACCTGTGCTATTGCGAGGCCGGCTTTCGCGAGAAGACGATTGACGTCGGGCTCTATGTCCTGACGCCGGCCTGAGCGCGCCGCGTCACCGCCTCGCCGGCGTTGCGCGCGAGCCGTGCGTGGCTAAGCATGACCGCCAGCATGATCAGCCCGAGCGCGGCGAAGGTGAAGCGGAACGGGCCGAGCGGCGCGGGCGTCGTCAACGCGCCGAGCTTCATCAGCGCCGTGGCGATGGCGACGCCGAAGGCGAACGAGGCCTGGAACGAGACGCTGTAGATCAGGTTGGCGACGTTCATCTCCTCAGCCGGCACGTCGGCGAACGGCAGCGTGCCGAGCGCGGTGAAATGCATCGAGCGAGACGCGCCGGAGACGACGAGCAGCGCCGCCGTCAGCGCCAGCGGCGTGCCCGGCCCCAGCGCCGCGCAGCCGAGCAGCGTCAGCGCCTGCGCCACCGCGTTGAGCACCAGCACGCGCCGGAACCCCCAGCGGCGCAGGATCGGCGTGGTGAACGGCTTGATGCCGATGTTGCCGACGAACAACGGAATCACCATCAGCCCCGCCCGCGTGGCGTCGAACCCCATGCCGAGCTGGAACATCAGCGGCAGCACAAACGGCACGCAGCTGATGACCACCCGCGCCGCCGTGCCGCCGGTGAGGCCGAGGCGAAAGCTCAAATGCCGGAACGGCCGGAAGTCGGCGATCGGATGCGCGGCGCGCCGCACATGCCAGACGAAGCCCGCCGCCGTCGCGATGGCGATGAGGCCGAGCGCCGCCGCCCGCCAGCCCGTCGCGTCGAGCGCCATCAGCGCCGCGCCCTGGGCGACGCCGGCGAGCGCGAAGCCCAGGAGATCGAACGGCTTCGCCTCGGCGCGCTCCAGCGCCGGCGTCCACATCCAGGCGAGGACGGCGCCGACAACGCCTAGCGGCAGATTGACGTAGAAGATCGCCCGCCAGCTCCAGCTTTCGGCCAGGAAGCCGCCGAGCGGCGGGCCGATCAGCGGCGCGGTCAGCCCCGGCCAGGTCAGCAGCGCGGTGGCGCGCAAAATGCCGCTCTTGGGCGTGGTGCGCAGCACGATCAGCCGCCCGACGGGAACCATGAACGCGCCGCCGACGCCTTGCAGCGCGCGCGCGAGGACGAAGAACCACGGCGCCGTCGAGACGCCGCACAAGGCCGAGCTCAGCGTGAACAGCGCAATCGCCGCCGTCAGCGTCGCGCGCACGCCGAAGCGCTCGACCGCCCAGCCGCCCGGCAAGATGAACACGGCCAGCGTCAGCGCATAGACCGACACGCCGACGCTGAGATCGAGCGGCGTCGAGCCCAGGCTCTGCGCCATTTTCGGCAAGGCTGTCGTCAGGATCGTGGCGTCGAGGAACTCCATGAAGAAGGTCGCGGCGACGAGAAGGGCAAGGCGCGTCATAGATCTCCTTCAGGCGCCGGTTCAACGCGCGCGGCTAGGAACATCGCTGGCGAAGCCGCGTTCACCAGGGGCGAGGCCGAGACGATCGGCCGACGAGATTCTCACGGAGGCTCAGATGACCTATCAAGACCAGCAGGACGCAATCAAGAACAAGGTGTCGGGCGCGGCCAACGATGTCGCCGACCGCGCTTCGGACATGTACGACAAGGCGAGCCGGCAGGCGGGTCAGGCCAAGAAGCAGGTGGTCGACACCGCTTCCGATTACGCCCACCGCGCCGCCGAAACGCTCAACGATTATGGCGTCGACACCGACACGCTCGGCAAGGCGCTGACCACCAGCGCCGACTCGATCGGCAAGAGCCTGCGCGGCCTCGTGCGCGACCGCCCGCTCGGCGCGCTTGCGGTCACCGCCGCCATCGGCCTCATCATCGGCGCGATGACGAGCCGGTAAAGATCATGATCGGCGGGCTCATCGCGGTTCTCGGCCGTCACTTCATCGAGATCGTAAAGCTGAAGACCTATGCAATCGCCTGCTACGCGGTTGCTGCGGTGAGCCTGCTGTACGCCGTCGCCTTCGGGCTGGTAGGACTGAGGAACTGGATCGCCGTCGCCTACAGCTCGGCCTATCCCGACATCTGGGTGGCGTTGCTGATGATCGCCGTCACGGCGATCCTGGTGGGGGGCGGCGTCTATCTGCAGCGCAAGGAGCCGCCGACCAAGCCGGCGGCGGATCTCGCGCTTCTGGCCGGCCCTCCGGTCGCCAGATTCGCCGTGCGCCGGCTGAGCCCGCGCACTATCGCCGTGGGCGTCGTGCTGATCGCCGGCCTCGTCATCGGCCGGCGCCTGACGCAGCGGTCGACCTGATCGCCAACGACCGTCAACCGATCTTGCTGCGCCGCTTCGCCAGCGTGCGCAGCCGCAGCGCGTTGAGCTTGATGAAGCCGCCGGCGTCGTTGTGATCGTAGGCGACCGCGCCTTCCTCGAAGGTGACGAGGTCCTGATCGTACAGCGAATACGGGCTCTCGCGCCCGATGGTCCAGGCCGAACCCTTGTAGACCTTCAACCGCACCTTGCCGGTGACGAGCTCCTGGCTCTTATCAATCAACGTCTGCAGCAGGTCGCGCTCGGGGGCGAACCAGAAGCCGTTGTAGATCATCTCCGCATAGCGCGGCATCAGCTCGTCCTTGAGATGCGCGGCGCCGCGGTCGAGCGTGATCGACTCGATGGCGCGATGCGCAACCAGCAGGATTGCGCCGCCCGGCGTCTCGTACATGCCGCGCGACTTCATGCCGACGAAACGGTTCTCGACCAGATCGAGCCGCCCCACCCCGTTGTCGTGGCCGATCCTGTTGAGCGCCGTCAGCATCGCCGCCGCCGAAAGCTTCTCGCCATTCAACGAAACCGCGTCGCCGCGCTCGAAGCCGATCTCGATGATGGTCGCCTTGTCGGGCGCGGATTCCGGATCGAGCGTGCGCGAATAGACGTAAGCCGGCGTCTCCTCGGCCGGATCCTCCAGCACCTTTCCTTCCGAGGAGACATGCAGCAGATTGGCGTCGGTCGAGAACGGCGCCTCGCCGCGCTTGTCCTTGGCGATCGGGATCTGGTGCGCTTCAGCAAACGCGATCAGCGCCTGGCGCGACGGGAACTCCCACTCGCGCCACGGCGCGATGATCTTGATCTCGGGGTTCAGCGCATAGGCCGACAGCTCGAACCGCACCTGATCGTTGCCCTTGCCGGTCGCGCCGTGCGCCACCGCGTCGGCCCCCGTTTCGCGCGCGATTTCGACCAGCCGCTTGGCGATCAGCGGCCGGGCGATCGAGGTGCCGAGCAGATACTGGCCTTCGTAGACGGCGTTGGCGCGGAACATCGGGAACACGAAGTCGCGCACGAACTCCTCGCGCAGGTCCTCGATGAAGATGTTCTCGGGCTTGATCCCGAGCATCTCGGCCTTGGCGCGCGCCGGCGCCAGCTCCTCGCCCTGGCCGAGGTCGGCGGTGAAGGTGACGACCTCGCAATTATAGGTGGTCTGCAGCCACTTCAGGATGATCGAGGTGTCGAGGCCGCCGGAATAGGCGAGGACGACTTTCTTGACGTTGGGAGTCTTGGCCATTTTGCGCTCGGGAGTTTGTCGGCCCCCGCTCTAATGGCCGCAGCGGGGCGGCGCAAGCCGCCGCCGGCGCCCGCGCGGACGGCCAAGCGGCTTTAGGGGTAGCGCGCCTTCAGATCCGCCGCCCGGCGCGCGTTGTGCTCGATCAGGCAGGACAGGCGCGGATCGCCGGCCGAACCCGCCGCCTCCAGCGGCGCCAGGTCCTGACACTCCTCGTCGCGCCACGACGACCATTGCGTCTGCGAATCGTTGAGGAAGCGTTTCCAGCGCGCACGCCGCGTCGCCAGCATTTTCGGCTTGGCGTCGATCGCCTTCAGCGCCGCATCGAGCGCGCTGGCGACCTCGCGCTCGGATTTCTCCGACGCCGTGTGCAGGCAGTCGGCGAGTTCGCGCGCGCCGATCCGTCCGGGGTCGCAGATCGGCGGCGGCGGGCCGTCCGCATAGGCCGCGGAGGCGGCAAGAGCCAGGGTCAAGACAAGTGCAAAGCGGAGCATGTCGCAATTACGTGAGAGGAGCGGGGGTCCCATAGCGAAGCGGGATCGCAAACGCCAGCGACAACGTTTACGGCTCCGGCCTCTCGGCGGCGAGGAATTCGCCGATCCGGCCCAGCGCGCGCGCGATGTTGTCTTGGCTGTTGGCGTAGGACAGGCGCAGGTAGCCCTCGCCATAGACGCCGAAATCCGGCCCGCCGATGGTCGCGACGCCAGCCCGCTCGAGCAGCGCGTTGGCGAGCGGCTTGGCTTTCCATTGAGTCGCGGAAATGTTGGGGAAGGCGTAGAACGCGCCCTTCGGCGTCGCCGCGCGCACGTTGGGGATGGCGTTGAGGCCCTCAACCACCAGCCGGCGGCGCGCGTCGAACTCGGCGACCATGGCGTGGACGGCGTCCTGCGGGCCGGTGAGCGCGGCGAGGCCCGCGTACTGGGTGGCTGAGTTGACGCAGGAATAGGAGTTCACGGCCAGCTTTCGCGCCGCCTCGTAAAGCTTTGCCGGCCAAACGGAATAACCGAGCCGCCAGCCGGTCATGGCGTAGGTCTTCGACCAGCCGTCGAGCAGGATCAGCCGGTCGCGGATCCCGGGATAGGCGAGCAGCGTCTGGTGGGCGAGGCCGTCGTAAGTCATCTGCCCGTAGATCTCGTCCGACAGGATGGCGGCGTCGGGGAAGCGGGCGAGGCCGGCGACGAGCTTGTCGATCTCTTCCCTGGGCGTCACGCCGCCGGTCGGGTTCGCCGGCGAGTTGAGGATGATGAGGCGGGTCTGCGGCGTCATCAGCGCCAGCGTCTCGTCGGCCGAGAAGGCGAAGCCGTTCTCCTCGCGCATCGGGATCGGCGCCGGACGCGCGCCGGTGAACTCGATCATCGAGCGGTAGATCGGGAAGCCGGGGTCGGGATAGAGGATGTCGACGCCGGGCTCGCCGAACATCAGGATCGCCATGTGCATGGTGACCTTGCCGCCGGGCACGATCAGCACACTGTCGGGCGAGACGTCGACGCCGTGGCGCTTGTGCAGGTCGGCGGCGACGGCCTCGCGCAGCGGCTTGATTCCGATCGCGGCGGTATAGCCGTGCTCGCCGTCGCGCAGCGCCTTGATCGCGGCTTCGACGATATGGGGCGGGGTTTTGAAATCGGGCTGGCCGATGCCGAGATTGATGATGTCGCGGCCTTTGGCCTGCAATTCCGCGGCCTTGGCGAGCACCGCGAAAGCGTTTTCTTCGCCAATGCGGTCAAAAGCGGAAACGACATGCAACATCGGCGGCCTCCCGCCGCCTCCTTCGCCCAGGACGGCGCCGAGGGCAAGGATTATCCCAACAAATCCCGCGCCGTGCGCGCCAACACGCGGGCGGCGACGGCGATCAGCGCGTCGGGAAAATCGTAATCGGGATTGTGCAGCGCCGGGCGGTTCTCGCCGGCGCCGAGCAGGAACATCGCCGACGGGCAGACGGCGCGGAAGCGGCCGAAATCCTCCGAGGCGCGCATCGGCAGCCCCCATTCGCCGCAGCGCACGCCCTCCGCCGCCAGCGCGCGGGCGAGCGGGGCGACGGCCTCGCGCGCGTTCTCGCAATGGGCGAATACATCGTCGTAAGAGATTGCGACGCCGAGGCTATCCGCAGCCGCAGCCTCGCGCACGAGGCGCTCCGCCGCTTCGACCAGCGCGGCCATGCCGTCGTCGGTCAGCGTGCGCAGCGTCGCCCAGATCTCGGCCTCGCCGGGCGCAACCCCGAAGGCCGGGGAGCCGAGCCGGGCGTGGGTCACGGTGACGAGGCGGTAAGCCGCGTCGAGCGCGCCGCCGGGGCCGAGCGCGGTCAGCGCCGGCATGAGGCGGCTCAGCGCCGGCATCGGCGAGACGCCGGTCTCCGGCTGCGAGGCGTGCGCGGTGCGGCCGGAGAGCGTCGCGCGCATCCCGCGCGAGGCGCAGTTGACCGGGCCGCTCCTCAGCGCGGCGAGGCCGAGCGGCAGGCCCGGCGCATTGTGCCAGGAAAAGGCGAGATCGGGGGCGATCTCGGCGAAGGCGGGATCGGCGAGCACGGCGGAAGCGCCGGCGCCGGTCTCCTCGGCGGGCTGGAACAGGACGACGACGCGCCCGCTCGCCGGCCGCTGGCGCGAGAGGTCGAGCGCGAGCGCGCACAGCGCCGCCATGTGGCCGTCGTGACCGCACAGATGCGCCTTGCCGGGGGCGCGCGAGCGGTGCGGCGCGTCGGAGCGCTCGCTTATCGGCAGGGCGTCGAGTTCGGCGCGAAACAGCAGCGTCGGGCCCGGCGCGGCGCCGCAGAACGCCGCCGCGACGCCGTGACCGCCGAGGTTTTCGATGAGCCGGTCCGGCTGGGTTGCGTGCAGGCGGGCGGAGATGGCGCACGCGGTCTGCGCCTCCTCGCCGGATAGCTCCGGGCGCGCATGTAGGGCGCGGCGGAAGGTTTTCAATTCGGCGAGGTCGGTTTCGGAGAGAGCCATCAATCGTACTTTATATACGCAAACCGGGCGTCGCCCTGCGGCGTGCCTTCGAGCGCGGAGCCCTCGCCGGGTCGCCAGCCGATCACCTCCTCGATCCTCCTCGCCAGTTCGAAATCCTTGTCGGTGATTCCCTTGGCGTCGTGGGTGGTCAGTTTGACCTCGACGAAGGCGTAGGACACGGCGAGATCGGGGTGATGCCACGCCGCTTCCGCCAGATGGCCGATCGCGTTGACCGCCATCAGCGTGCCTTTCCAGGAGTGGGTCTTGTATTTGCGCCGGATCCAGCCGTTCTCGAACCGCCATTTCGGCAGTTCCGTGGCAAGGCGGGCGGTCGTCTCGGCTTCGCTGTAGACTCGGGTCTCGGGCATGGCGGCTCCTCTCGCCCCCGCCTCTAACGTAGCGCGGAAGCGGTCGTTCGCCAAAGCGTCGTCAAACCGTCACGCAAGCTCCATAGTGCGGACGGGCGGCGGGTTTGCGCGGAGGCGGCGGCGTATGGAGATGCAGGTTGTCGAGAGCGACGGGGTCTCGCTGGCGATTCTCGACGGGCGGTTCGACATCGCCGGCGCGCAGGCGGTCGATTTGCGCTTCAGCGCGCTGGCCGGCTCGGTCCCCGCGCTGGGCGTGGATATGACGAAGGTGACCTTCCTCGCCTCGATGGGGGTGCGCACGCTGATGCTGAGCGCCAAGACGATGCTGCGGCGCGGCGCGAAGATCGTGGTGTTCGGCGCCGACGAGAACGTCGGCAATGTGCTGCGCGCGACCGGTTTCGACGAGATCGTCGCGCTCTATCCCGACCGGGACGCGGCGATGGCGGCGCTCAAGCCTTGAGCGCGCGCGACTTCCCCGGCACGCTGGAAGCGGCCGCGGAGGCGGAGGCCTGGGCGGCCGCGCAATGCGCGCGGCTGGCGCTTTCGGCCGACGCCGCGTTCGCGCTGTCGCTGTGTCTGGAGGAATTGTTCGTCAACGCGGTGCGGCACGGCGGGGCGCATGAAATCCGCCTGGCGCTGAGCCGCGACGAGTTGGAGTTCCGCGACGACGGCGCGGCGTTCGACCCGACGCAGGCGGCCCCCAAGCGGCTGCAAGGTCCGTCGGCGGATTTCGAGATCGGCGGCTTCGGCGTCGGGCTGGTGCAGAAATACGCACGCCGGCTGTTCTATCAGCGGGCCGACGGCTGGAACATCGTGCGGCTGGCGTTTTCCCAAGCCTCGCGGTAGTTTCCGCCACTCTATGTCAGATTTACAAACTTTGCGCGCCGACGTGCGCGGCGTCGGCGGCTTCGCCGGACTTTCCGACCCGCAACTCGACGCGCTGATCGCGGGCTCTTCGCGGCTCGCCTTCGAGGCCGGCGAAGTGCTGATGGCGCAGGGCGACCCCAGCGATTTCGTCGACATTCTGCTCGCCGGCGAAGCGGAAATCTGCGCCGACAGCGCGAGCGGCGCGATCACCGTGGCGGTGGTCAAGGCGCCGGCGCTGGTCGGCGAACTCGGCGCGCTGGCGGGGCTGTGCCGGACCGCGTCGGTGCGGGCGCGCGGGCCTTGCGCGACGCTGCGGGTGAGCAAGGCGGCGCTGGTGCAGGCCTCGCTCGCCGCGCCCGCGATGCTGATCGACGCCCTCGCCCGGCTCGGCGACCGGCTGCGCCGGCTCAACGGCGCCATCGGGCTTTACACCCACGCGCTGGCGGCGCTCGAGCGCGGCGAGCTTTCCGCTGAGCTGATGGCGGAGCTGCGCAATCCGGCGCCCGATCTGATCGATTTCGGCGAGACTTTCGCCCGCATGGCGAACGAGATCCTGCTGCGGCGACAGCGCAACGACGAGATGGCGAGCGCGGCGATCATCCAGCGCGCGCTGCTGCCCGACCCGCGCGTGTTCGCGCAGGAGATCCAGCTCGACGTTCACGCGGCGATGATCCCGGCGCGCGACGTCGGCGGCGATTTCTTCGATCTGCTGACGCTGTCGGACGGGCGGGTGGCGGTCGGCGTCGGCGACGTCTGCGGCAAGGGCGTGCCGGCGGCGCTCTATATGGGCATTTCGAAGACGCTGATCCGCATCAAGCTGCGCGAGCGGCCCGATCTCGCCGGCGCGATCCGCGACGCCAACGATTATCTGACGGCGCATTATCCCGCCGAGCAGTTCGCCACCCTGCTCTACGCCGCCTGCGATCCCGCGACCGGCGAGGTCGAATATGTCAGCTGCGGCCATCCGGCGGCGCGCATCCGCCGCGCCGACGGGCGCATCGAGGCGCTGCCGGCGGGCGGGCTGCCGGTCGGCATGTTCGAGCAGCTGCGGGTGACGGCGCGCCGCGCGCGGCTCGACGCCGGCGACCTGCTGCTGATCTACAGCGACGGCGTGACCGAGGCGTGCGATATCGCGGCGCTGGAGTTCGGCGAGGCGCGGCTGTGCGCGGCGCTGGCGCTGGCGGAGGGCGGCGCGGCGGCGACGGTCGAGGCGGTCATCGCGGCGGCGCGCGCCTTCGCCGGCGCGGCGGCGCAGTCGGACGACATCACCTGTCTGGCGCTGGCGCGGCGCTAGCGCTGGCACGTCGCGCAGTAGAACGTCGAGCGGCCGCTCTGCACCGTGCGGGCGATCATCCCGCCGCAACGGGGATGGCCGCAGCCGGCGCCCTCGCGGTCGTAGACGGCGAACGAATGCTGGAAATAGCCGAGCTCGCCATCGGTCTGGCGGTGGTCGCGCAAAGTCGAGCCGCCGGCCTCGATGGCCGCTTGCAACACCTCGACGATGGCGCGCGCGAGCTTTCGTGTTTCGGCCGGCTTCAGGCCGCCGGCTTGGCGCAGCGGCGAGAGCCGTGCGCCATGCAGCGCCTCGCAGACATAGATGTTGCCGAGGCCGGCGATGCGGCGCTGGTCGAGCAAGGCGGCTTTCAGCGGCGTCCGCGCGCCCGCCAGCACGCTGGCGAGCGCGGCGGCGTGGAAGTCGGGGCCAAGCGGCTCGACGCCGAGCGCCGCGAACAGCGGGTGGCGCTCCAGCGCTTGCGTTTCGATCAGGTCCATGAAGCCGAACCGGCGCGGGTCGTTGTAGACCACGCGGGCGCCGCCCTCGAACGCCAACTCGACGTGATCGTGCGTCCCCGGCTTGCCGCGCGGATGGTGGAACTCGCCGACCGGCTCGCCCTCGACGCGGAACGAGCCGGACATGCCCAGGTGCATCACCAGCGTCTCGCCGGAGTCGAGATCGGCGAGCAGGTATTTCGCCCGCCGGCGCAGGTCCAGCACGCGCCGGCCGGTCAGCCGCTCGGCGAAACTTTGCGGCAGCGGAAAGCGCAGGTTCGGCCGATGCGCGGCCGCAGCTAAGATGCGGCCGCCGACGAAGGTGGCGGTGAGGCCGCGCCGCACCGTCTCGACCTCGGGCAGTTCAGGCATGGTCTTTCACGATCGCAAGGAACGCCGGGCCGTATTTGGCCAGCTTCTGCTCGCCGACGCCGTGGATCTCGGCGAGTTCGTGCAGCGTTCGCGGCTTGTCCTTGGACATCTCGATCAGCGTGCGGTCGGGGAAGATCACGTAAGCCGGCTGGTTGGCCGCCTTGGCCATCGCCGCGCGCAGCGCCTTCAGCGCCGCGTAGAGGTCGCCATCGGCGTCGCGCGGAGTGAGCGGGGCCTTGCGGGCGGCCTTGGCGCCCTTGGGCGCCAGCACGTCCTCGCGCAGCTGGAACGGGACTTCGCCCTTCAGCACCTTGCGGCCGGCCTCGGTGAGGACGAGGCGGTCGCGGTCGGAACGATCGCGCGTCAGCATGTGCGCGGATATAAGTTGCCGGAACACGCCGCTCCAGGCCGACGCCGAGCGGTCCTTGCCGACGCCGAAGGTTTTCAGCTCGGCGTGGCCGTGGCGCTCGACCGCCTCCGTCGTCTTGCCGACCAGGATGTTGGCGAGATGGCCGAAGAAGAACCGCCCTTCCGTGCGCAGCACCGCCGACAGCGCCTTGCGCGCCTCCAGCGTGCCGTCGACGAGCCGCACCGCGCCTTTGCAGACGTCGCAGTTGCCGCAGGGGCCGCAATCCTCGCCGAAGAAGCCGAGCAGCACCTGGCGCCGGCAGCGCGAACATTCGCACAGCGCGACCAGCTCTTCGAGCTTCTCCTGCTCGATCTTCTTGCGCTCGGGCGGCGAGCCGCTCTCCTCGATCTGCCGGCGGCGCAATTCGATGTCGCCGAGACCGTAGAGCGTGAAGGTGTCGGCGGCCAGGCCGTCGCGGCCGGCGCGGCCGATCTCCTGGTAATAGCTCTCGATCGAAGACGGCATATCGGCGTGGAAGACGAAGCGCACGTCGGGCTTGTCGACCCCCATGCCGAAGGCGATGGTGGCGCACATGACGACGCCGTCCTCCTGCAGGAAAGCGTCCTGATTGGCCGAGCGCGAGGCCGGGTCGAGCCCGGCGTGGTAGGGCAGCGCGCGCCGGCCGCGCTGCGAGAACTCCTGCGCCAGCTCCTCGGTGCGGCGGCGCGAGCCGCAATAGACGATGCCGCTCTCGCCGGCATGGCGCTGCATCGCCTCCCACAGCTGGCGCGTCGCGTCGGACTTGGGGCGCATCGCCAGAAACAGGTTCGGCCGGTCGAACGAGCGCACATAAACTTTTGGCGCGCGGTAGAACAGCTTGTCCTCAATGTCGCCGCGCGTCGGCGCGTCGGCGGTCGCGGTGACGGCGATGGTCTTGGGCCGGCCCAGCGCCTGCGCAGCCTCCTTCAGGCGGATATATTCGGGGCGGAAGTCGTGGCCCCATTGCGAGACGCAATGCGCCTCGTCGATGGCGAGCAGGTCGATGCGGCTGCGGGCGAGCAGCTCAAGCGTGTCGTCGCGCAGTAGCCGCTCCGGGGCGACGTAGAGCAGGCGCAATTGGCGGCTCTCCAGGCCCTCGTAGATCGCGGCGCGCTCGGCGGCGCTGGCGGCGGAATTGAGCGCGGCGGCGGCGACGCCGTATTCGCGCATCTGCGCCACCTGATCGCGCATCAGCGCGATGAGCGGCGAGACGACGACGGTGAGGCCGCCGCCGATGATCGCCGGAAGCTGGAACAGCAGCGATTTGCCGCTGCCGGTCGGCATGATCGCCATCACGTCGTCGCCGGCCAGCACGGTGGCCAGGATCTCCTCCTGTCCCGGCCGGAAATCGGCAAAGCCGAACACGCGACGCAACGCCTCGCGGGCGCGTTCGATATCCGCGCCGGCGCCCTCGGCGCCTGACGTCACGGCCGGAAAACCGGCGTCCATTGCACGTCCTCTATAGTGTCGGCCCCACAGGCCAGCATGACGACGCGGTCGAATCCGAGCGCGGCGCCGCTGGTTTCCCCAATGTAGGGCAAGCAAGTCAGGAAGTCCTCGTCTATGGGATAGCTTTCCCCATAGATCTGCTGTTTGAGCGCCATGTCCGCCTCGAAGCGGCGGCGCTGCTCGGCGGGGTCGGTCAGTTCGCCGAAAGCGTTCGCCAGTTCGACGCCGCAGGCGTAAAGCTCGAAACGCTCGGCTGTCCTGGGGTCGGCGGGGTTGAGCCGGGCGAGCGCGGCCTCGCTGGCGGGATAGTCGGTGAGGAAGGTCGGGCGGCCGACGCCGAGGTTGGGCTCGACCTTCTCGCTGAGCACCCGGCTGAACAGGTCGGACCAGGAATCGTCGGCGGCGACGCGCAGGCCGAGACGGGCGCAGGCGGCGGCGAGGGCGGCGGGCGGGCAGAGGCAGGCGGGGGCATTGCGCAGCACCGCGTCATGGCCGGGCTTGTCCCGGGCATCCACGCCGCTGCGCGCAGCAGCCCGTTCAGGATAATGCGCATCGCTCGCCGACGTGGATGGCCGGGACAAGCCCGGCCATGACGGAAACGGCGGCGCGTCTTCCGCAAAGATGTCCACCCCCGCGTATCGCAGAAACGCGTCCCTCACGCTGAGCCGTTCGGCTGGCGCGAACGGGTCGGCTTCCCGCCCGCGGAACCGCAGCCGCGTCGCCCCCGCCGCCTCAGCCGCCAGCCGCAGCACGGCTTCGCAATCGGTCATCAGCGCGTCGGTCCCTGCGCCGACGCGATACCATTCCAGCATAGTGAACTCGGGCGCGTGCAGCGCGCTGCGCTCGCGGTTGCGGAACACCTTCGCCAGCGCGAAAATGCGCGTCTCGCCGCCCGCCAGCAGCTTCTTCATCGCAAATTCCGGCGAGGTGTGCAGATAGGCGCGCGCGCGCTCCCCGGCGACTGTAATCAGCTCTGTGGAAAACCCGTGCAGATGGGTCTCATTGCCTGGGGATAACTGCAGCGCGGCGGGCTCGACTTCGAGGAAACCTTGCGCTCCGAAATGGTCCCGCACCGAAGCGGCGAGCCCGGCGCGGGCGAGGAGCCGCGGCCGGCGGTCGGCGTGCCGGTCCGGCGCCCAGTACGGGGAGGGTATCGACAATTTCACTCCGATCTGATTTGACGCCGCGCTTGACATGCCCCCCACTCAAGGGGCGCCAGCCGCCAAGGAAATTACAGTGAGAGTCATCGCCAGCTCGATTCGCAAGGGCAATATCATCGAGCGCGAGGACGGCCATCTCTGCGTCGTCCTGTCCGCCGAAAGCTTCTTTCCCGGCAAGGGCACGCCGACGACCCAGATCGACATGCGGCGCCTCAGCGACGGCGTCAAGGTGACCGACCGCTTCAAGACCACCGAGCAGGTCGAGCGCGCCTTCGTCGAGGATAAGGAATACGACTTCCTCTACAAGGACGGCGACGGCTTCCACTTCATGAACAACGAGAACTACGAGCAGCTGCAGGTGCCCGAGGACGTGATCGGCGATCAGGCGCAGTGGCTGCAGGAAGGCATGAAGGTCCTGCTGTCGATCTTCAACGAGAAGGCGGTCGGCATCCAGTTGCCGCCGCGCGTGACGCTGGAGATCGTCGAGACCGAGCCTGTCACCAAGGGGCAGACGGCCTCGTCGTCCTACAAGCCGGCGAAACTCACCAACGGCGCCCGCGTCATGGTTCCGCCGCACATCGCCACCGGCACCCGCATCGTCATCCAGACCGAGGACAGCTCTTACGTCGAGCGCGCCAAGGACTGACGCCCCGGCGCGCCGATCCACGCTGACGATTGCGTGAGGCGGGAAGGCGCCGCGATTGCCGGTCGGCGGGATCGCCCCTAAGTTGCCGCCGGTTTTCCGGCGGAGTGGCGGCGATGCAACTGGGCATGATTGGACTGGGCCGGATGGGCGCGAACATCGTGCGCCGGCTGACGCGAGCCGGCCATGCCTGCGTCGTCTACGACCGCGACCCGAAACCCGGCGAGGCGCTGGCGAAGGAGGGCGCGACGGCGGCGTCGTCGCTGGAGGATTTGGTCGGCAAGCTCGCCGCCCCGCGCGCGGTGTGGGTGATGCTGCCGGCGGGCGGCCCGACCGAGGGAACCATCGAGACCCTGTCCCGGCTGCTCGGCAAGGGCGACGCTGTGATCGACGGCGGCAACACGTTCTGGCGCGACGACATCAGGCGCGGCAAGGCGCTGGCGGGAGCGGGGTTGCATTACCTCGATGTCGGCACCAGCGGCGGCGTCTGGGGGCTGGAGCGCGGGTATTGCATGATGATCGGCGGCGACGCCGCGCAGGTGAAGCGGCTCGATCCGATCTTCGCCGCGCTGGCGCCGGGGAAAGGCTCGATCGGCGAGACGGCCGGCCGCGACGGGCGCGATCCCAGGGTCGAGCAGGGCTACATGCACACGGGGCCGGCGGGCTCCGGGCATTTCGTCAAGATGGTGCATAACGGCATCGAATACGGGCTGATGCAGGCCTATGCCGAGGGCTTCGACATCCTGCGCAACGCGGACGTCGAAAGCGTCGCGCCGGAGCACCGCTTCAGCTTCGATCTGCCCGACGTAGCGGAGGTGTGGCGGCGCGGCAGCGTCGTCACCTCCTGGCTGCTCGACCTGACCTCGAGCGCGCTGGCGCAGGAGGAGAAGCTCGACTCCTACTCCGGCTACATCGAAGATTCCGGCGAGGGGCGGTGGACGCTGCAGGCAGCCATTGAAGAGGCGGTGCCGGCGGAGGTCTTGTCGGCGGCGCTCTACACCCGCTTCCGCTCGCGCCAGCAGCATACGTTCGCCGAGAAGATCATCTCGGCGATGCGCAAGGGGTTCGGCGGCCACGTGGAGCCGAAGAAGGGGTGAGCGACTGTCATTGCCGCGAAGGCGGGAACCGCGCCGCGCCTTCGCGGCGACGACAAACTCCTTACCCCGCGCTCGTCTCCATCGCGATGCGCATCAGGTCCATCGACGAGCGCGCACCCAGCTTCTGCTTCAGCGCCGTGCAATTGTTGGCCACCGTCTTGTAGGAGACGTGCAGCGCGTCGGCGATGTCGCCCATCGACTTGCCCGCCGCCAGCATGCGCAAAATCTCCAGCTCGCGCGCGCTCAACGAGGCGACCTTGTTCGACTGCGCGTGACTGCGCAGGAAGGCGATCTGGCGCGCCATGTCGGGATGCAGATAGACCCCGCCGCGCGCCACTTGCCGGACCGCGTCGACGAACAGCGAGGGGTCGTCGTTCTTGGCGATATAGCCCTTCGCCCCGGCCTCGATGGCGCGCGCGGCGAACACGGGATCGTCGTTCATGGTGAAGATGATGATCTTCGCGCTCTCGTCGCGCGCGCGGATGCGCCGGCACACTTCGAGCCCCGACAGCCCCCGCAGGTTGAGGTCGATGACCGCGACGTCAGGCTTCCAGGAGAAATACAGCGCCTGACCGGCCTCGGCGTCCGCCGCGTCGCGCACCTCGCAGGCGACGTCGCCCGCCAGCAGCGCCTTGCAGCCGGATATGACGATCGGATGATCGTCGACGATCAGCACCCGCACGCGCTTTCCTCCCGCCCGGCTCCGGCCTAGATGACGCTCCCGGCCGGCGAAATCAACCGGGGCCGCACGACCCCCGTGTCGGCGCCAACTCGAGCGCGGCGCGCCTTCATCACGCCGACAACAAAATGGTGTTGTCTCGTCGCCAGGAGGAAGCTCGCATGTCCGAAGCTCAAGCCGAACTCGACGCCCTGCAGACCGCTTATAAGCAAGCCGTCGACGCCTGGGTGGAGGCGATCCGCGAAGAGGAGGCGCTGGCCTCGGTCGCGCATAACGTCGCCGAGGTCGACCTATGGGAGGCCGCCGCCTTCCACGAGGAAGATTTGCGCAACGAGGTCAAAGCGGCCAAGGCGGCTTACGAGGACGCGCTGCGCCGCGTCTTTTTCGATTTCTGATCCGATTCGCCAGCGCCCGCAGCTGAACGGCGGCTGAACAAACGGCCGCCGCGTCCTTTCTCACGCGCATTTGATTCTGCGTCACAAACTTTCGGCCCGTTCGACCGGCAACCTCCTCGCGGGGGGCGCTGGACACCAACGAGCGAGAGGCTTTGATGGCGCAGCATTCCCCCGGTTCGACAGCCCCGTTTTTCGCCGGCTTCGCCCTGGCGCTTATTCTGTCGCTCGCCGCGCCGCCCCGCCCGGCGCAAGCCGAGGCGCTGGCGGGGGCGGCGTCTTCGCCGGTCACGGCGCAAAGCTACAAGCTGCCGATCTCGCCGCCGCTCGACCAGGGCGACAGCGGTCTGTGCTGGGTCTACGCCACGCTGAGCATGCTGGAGAGCAACTATCTGGCGAAACATCCGGGATCGAAGATCGCGCTGTCGCGCGCGGCGCTGCAGCGGTTCACCATCATGGACCGCTTCCAGCGCGAGATCACCGGCAATTCCACCCATCTCGAGGACGGCGGGCTCGCCGTCGACGCGCTGCTGCTGATCCGCCAGAACGGCCTCGTCGGCGCGCGGGATTACCACGACATCGTCGATTCCGACGCCGTTTTCGCCGGCGTCTCCAGCCGCCTCGCGCCGGTCAAAGGCGCGGACGCCAAGCTGAAGGCGCTCGACGTCGCGCTCGCCCGCGCCCTCGGCGCCGCGCCGGCCTCGACCCGGCTCGACGGCCGCACGCTGACGGCCGCCGGGTTGGCGAAAACCGTTCTCGGCGATGAGGTGTGGACCGAATACGACGTGATCCGCGACGGCGGCGCCCCCCGCGTCGCCCTGTCCGACGATCCCGACGCGCGGCCGGAGACGCTGGTGCACAATGTCGAACTGGCGCAGGCCGTGAAGCTGATCCACGATTCGCTGGCGCGCGGCGAGGCGGTGGTCTGGGGCTCGACCGACAATCACGCCCTGCTGATCTACGGCGCCGACTACGACGCCGAAGGCCAGCCGCTGGCCTATTGGATCAAAGATTCGTTTGCGCCCTATACGAAGCGGATGCCGGCGGGCGAGGTGCACGCGGTGCTGACCGATGTCACGGTGGCGGCGCCGGCGGACGCGAATTTGACGGCGCAGCGCGACTAGCGCAGCGGGAAATCACATCGGCGGCGTGAGCCCGTCGCGGCCGACGAGCACGGCCGCCGCGTCGATGGCGCCGTCCGATCCCTTCGGCCCGCGCGCGATCGCCGCCGCTCCGGGTTTCAGATCCGCGCGATCGCCGGGCGCGAAGGCGACGATGGGCGTGTCCTTGGGCAGGCGCACGGTTTGGGAGCCGCCCTTGTAGGTCACCGTCAGCCTGTCGCCGTCGACGCCGCCGACCCGCGCCTGAAGGGCGCCGTTGGTCATGGTGCTGCCGGGCGCGAGGTCGAACGGACGAAAGCCCTCGCCGGTCCCGCGCATGGCTTCGGGGAAGATGTGCACTTCCAGCGCCTTCAGCCCGTCGCCGTCGGGGACGGCGGCGACGCCGATGAAGCTGTCGGGTTTCAGATCGGCGACCGAGGCGGGAACGACGGCGACGAGCCGGGTCTTGGGCGAAAGCCGAACCGTGACCGTCTCCCCCGAGCGCGACGTCATCGTCAGCGCGTCGCCGGTTACCGAGGCGATGGCGCCGCGCAGCGTGGCGACGGGCGTCTGGGCGTAAGCGGCGACGGTGAAAATCGCAAACGCAAGCGCGAGGGCTTTGAACATAGGCGGATGCTCCTGAACGCCCTGAGCTTACGCGCGCCGGCTGACCGTAACGAACGACAATAAATTGTACTCGTCCGCCGATCTCGCGCGGCTCGCATCCGGCGTTCATCGCGAGGGCGGGCTCGCCTACTCCTCCTCGAACTCGTCGCGGTCCGGGCTCCCCGCCAGCACTTCGCGCTTGCCCTGGTGGTTGGGCGGGCTGACGACGCCCTGCTTCTCCATCCGCTCGACCAGCGAGGCCGCCTTGTTGTAGCCGACCGACAGCCGCCGCTGGATGTAGCTCACCGAAACCTTCTTCTCGCGCGTGACGATGGCGACCGCCCGGTCGTAGTAGTCGCCCGCCTCCTCCTGATCCATCGTCGCCGCGCCTGCGACCGGCGCCGCCGCCTCTTCTTCCTCGTCCCCGCCAGCGTCCTCCTCGGTGACCGAGGAGACATATTCCGGCTGCCCCTGCGTCTTCAGATAGGCGACGATCCGCTCGACCTCGGTGTCGGAGACGAACGGCCCATGCACGCGGCTGATGCGCCCGCCGCCGGCCATGTGCAGCATGTCGCCCTGGCCAAGCAGTTGCTCGGCGCCCTGCTCGCCCAGGATGGTGCGGCTGTCGATCTTGCTCGTCACCTGGAAGCTGATGCGGGTCGGGAAGTTCGCCTTGATCGTGCCGGTGATGACGTCGACCGAAGGCCGTTGCGTCGCCATGATCAGATGGATGCCGGCCGCGCGCGCCATCTGCGCCAGCCGCTGGATCGCGCCTTCGATGTCCTTGCCGGCCACCATCATCAGGTCGGCCATCTCGTCGACCACGACGACGATGTAGGGCAGCTCCACGAGATCCATGTGCTCCTCCTTGTAGAGAAGCTCGCCGGTCTCGTTGTCGTAGCCGGTCTGCACCTGCCTGGTTATCTGTTCGCCCTTCGCGGCGGCTTCCGCCACGCGCTGGTTGAAGCCGTCGATATTGCGCACCCCCACCTTCGACATCTTGCGATAGCGGTCCTCCATCTCGCGCACCGCCCATTTGAGCGCGACGACCGCCTTCTTCGGATCCGTCACCACGGGGGTGAGCAGATGCGGAATGCCGTCGTAGACGGAAAGCTCCAGCATCTTCGGATCGACCATGATCAGCTTCACCTGCTTGGGCTCCAGCCGGTAGAGCAGGCTCAGGATCATCGTGTTGATCGCCACCGACTTGCCGGAGCCGGTGGTGCCCGCCACCAAGAGATGCGGCATCTTGGCGAGATCGACGATGACAGGCTCGCCGCCGATGGTCTTGCCGAGCGCGATGGCGAGCTTGTGCTTCGATTGCTCGAACTCCGCGCAGGCCAGCATCTCGCGCAGGAACACCGTCTCGCGCCGCGCGTTCGGCAGCTCGACGCCGATAGCGTTGCGGCCTTGGACAACGGCGACGCGAGCGGAAATCGCCGACATCGAGCGGGCGATGTCGTCGGCGAGGCCGATCACGCGCGACGACTTCACCCCCGGCGCCGGCTCCAGTTCGTACAGCGTCACCACCGGACCCGGCCGCACGTTGATGATCTCGCCCTTGACGCCGAAATCGTCGAGCACGCCCTCCAGCGCGCGCGCGTTCTGCTCCAGCGCGTCCTCGGAGATCTTGGCGACGCCCTTCTTCGGCTCGGCCAGCATGGCGAGCGCGGGCGGCGCATATTCGCCGCGCTCGATCGGCGTCGCCGGCCGCCGCTGCGCCGGCTTCAGCGGCCCGGCGGCGGGCGTCACCCGCGAGGCCGCCGGCGGGTCTTCCAGCGGCGGGGCGACGGGGAGCGGCGCGGCGGGACGCGGCGACTTGGCCGGGCGCGGCGCGGCCGGCGCGGCGACGGGGCTGAGCACCAGCGGCGCCTCGAGCGGCGCGGTGAACGGCGGGCTGGTCTCGTCGAGCCAGGGCGCGCGCGGTTGCGGCGCCGGCTTCGGCTTCGGCCGCCGCGTGAACAGCCGCTTGACCCCGCCCTTGACGGCGAGCGCGGCGTGAATCAGCGCGCCGAGCGAGACCAGCGCGAAGCCGGGCTCGCCGTCGCGGTCCTCGTCATCGGAATCGGCGACCACGCGGCGGCGCGCCTTCGCCGGCGCAGCGGCGGTCTCGCGCGCCGGCTGCGAGGGGAAGGAGTATCCGGCGCTAGCGGTCAGCGAGAGAATGGCGGTCGCGGCCAGCGCGACGCCGACGCCGATCATCGCCGCGGAATCGCCGGCCAGAACCTTGTGCGGCAGCCACAGCACGGCGTCGCCGACGACGCCGCCGAGCCCGCTCGGCAGCGGCCACGTCGCCGGCGCCGGCAACAGCGAAGCGAACCCGCTGGTCGCCGCCGCCCCGGCCATCAGCAACAGAATGCGCGGCGAGACGCGGCCGATGCGCCGCTCGGCGACCAGCCGCCAGCCCCAGGCCGCCGGCGGCGCCAGCGCCGCCGCCGCGCCGACGCCGAGGAACTGCATCAGCATGTCGGCCGTGATCGCGCCGCTGCGGCCGAGCCAGTTGCGCGCCGCCGCCGAGGTCGCATGCGTGAGGCTGGGATCGTCGACCGACCAGGACAGCAGCGACAAGCCGGCGCCGGCGACGAGCGCGATGAGCGAGACGCCCACCGCCTCGGCCGCGCGCCGCTTCGGCCCCTCGCGCAACGCGTCGGGAACCCAGTCGAACAGCGTGAAGCTCGTTGTACGCATGCAGATGACCCCGCGCCCCCGCCGCCGCGCGCTCGTGGGCGAAGCCTAGGGCCGCCGGGTTAATGCGGACCTAACCTTAACGATTGGCTGATTCGCGAGCGGCGGAGTTGCGTAGGGCCACCTCGCAAAATCAGCGGAAATCTGCTTGCACATGAAGACAATGTGTTATGTAGACTTCGCCGCTGGCCTCGCCTAGTGTCGGGGACTTGCGACGCTGCGGACGCGGCGTCGGGAGCGCCCTAGACAAATGTGGACTTTCGAAACCGAAAATATCGCCGTCGCCGTTCGCCCGAATTCCTCCGACCTCCTGCTCGTCACCTTCAGCCACATGGATTTCCCGCACCAGGAGGGGAAGTTCTGGTGCGAGGCCGCCGTCGACAAGCTCGGCTACGCCGCCGTCGGGATCGTCTGCAAGTCGAACTGCTGGTATCCCGTCGCAGAAATGCGCGCGCTGGCGCAAAGCATCCGCAATGTCGCGCGAGACTACAAAACAGTGCTGCTTTACGGCCATTCGATGGGCGGCTACGCCGCGATCAAATACAGCGCGTTGCTGCAGTCGCATCGCTCGATCGCCGTCTCGCCGCAATTCTCGATCGATCCGCGCGATCTCTGCAGCGCCGAAGGCGCCCTGCTCGACGCCAGGCTGGTGCACCTCTACCAGCCTGCCCTGAACGCCGGCATGGCGATCGACGGCCCCGACATCGGCGGCAGCATCTATATGGTGTTCGACCCCAGGGAGAAGCTCGACGCCTGGAACTGCGCGCGGATCGCGCAGCGCGGCGACCCACGCAGCTGCACAATCACCAACGTCCGCGGCTATAATCTCGATCATTGCGCGGTGGACGTGTTCGCCTCGACCGCCCGCTTCTCGCAACTCGCGCAGCTGTGCGCCGAGGATGACGTCGAGGCGTTCCTGCGAGCGTTCGCCGGCTTCCGGCGAACTGCCGACCGGCGCGTCTTCAACGTGCTCAAGGCCCTGAAGGGCTGCGACCTGGCAAGGACGCGCAGGCTCGCCGCCGCCCGGGCGCCCGGCTTGCACGAATACTGGCGCAAGCAGGTCGAGGACCTGTGCGCCGATCCCGCCGCGCCCGCGCTGTAGGTTTGGCGCCCCCCGCGTCGCCTCCGCGCGCGCATTACGGTCTGCAGTTGCGCCCAGCGCGACCGTCGAGGCGAACACAAACGAAGTCCATCTCAACATTAGCGCGCATCTATACTTTGACTCCCGCCATTCTGAATACAAAATTAACAGAACATTCAGACAACATTCAGCGACCATGCACTATTTCTTCGAGCGTCGACGCTAGGGTTGACGCAGAGATAGAGAGGAGACACCCATGGTCTACAGCAACTTCCGCAAGTTCGCGCTGGTTTCGGTTTCGCTGCTCGGTTTGGCCGGCTTCGCCGGAACGGCCTCCGCCAATACTTGGCAGGACAACCATCCCCGCCGCGTCGAGGTCAACCACCGCCTGAATCGTCAGACCGACCGCATCGCGCACGCGGTGACCGCCGGCCAAATTTCGCCGCTCAGGGCGGTGCGGCTGCTGCGCAAGGAACACCAGTTGCGCCGCGAGGAGCGCGTGATGGCCTCGCTCGACCACGGCCACATCACCAGGGCTGAGCAGAGGGCGCTCAACCAGCAGGAGAACCGGCTGAGCCGCCGCATTCCGTAGGCGTGGCGCGCAAGTCGCTTCCGGCGGCGCCGACCGCCGGAGGCCGCCCTACCCCCGCGCCAGCGCCAGCCGCGCCCCGAAGGCGAGAAACACGCCCCCCGTCAGCCGGTCCATCGCCTTCACCACCGCCGGCTTGCGCAGCCAGCGCCCGAGCGGAACCGTCAGCGCGATCAGCGCGGCGAACCAGATCAGCGTCAGCGCGGCATGGATCGCCGCCAGCAGCAGCGAGAATCCCGCGACGCCGACGCCGGCCGGGATAAACTGCGGCAGAAAAGTCGCGTAGAACACGCCGACCTTGGGGTTCAGCACATTGGTCAGGAACCCGCGCCGCCACGCCCCGCCGGGCCGGCTCGCGCCGCCGAGGTCGAGCCCCTGACGGGGCTTGAGAATCAGCCGTGCGCCGAGAAACAGCAGATAGCCCGCGCCGGCGATCTTCAGCGCCGCAAACGCCGTGGCGGAAGCCGTCAGCAGCGCGCTGAGGCCGAACGCCGCGCCCGCGCCCCAGACGAACAGCCCCGCGCAAACGCCCAACGCCGCCGCCGCCCCGGCGCGCGGCCCCTGCGCGGCGGCCGAGCGCAACACCAACGCCGTATCGACGCCCGGCGTGATCGTCAGCACCGCCGCCGCCGCGGCGAAGGCGGCGAGCGAAAGCCACATCAGATGAAGCGGAACAGACCCGTCATGACGTTCTTCAGGAAGTCCGGCTCCTGCCCGCCGGTCGGCGTGGTGTTGGTCACGAAGTCGAACACGTGGCCGTCCTTCATGCCGTAATTGGCGATGCGCGTCACCTTGCCGCCCTTGTCGAAATAGATCGCCAGCACGCTCTGGTCGCTCGTCTGCGCCGGCGTGAAGGCCAGCGCGCGGTGCATCTTCTGGCCGATGTAGTACCACGCGTCGCCGCCGACTGTGGAGGTGGTCGAGGGCGTGCCCATCAGGTTCAGCGCCTCGCGCTTGTCGGTCTTGCCGACCTGCACCTTGGCCAGCGCCTGCTCGTCGATCTGATAGCCACGGTCGAAATCGCCGTCATAGCCGATGCAGCCGGAGAGCGGCGCCACCAGCGCCAGCGCCAAGGCGGCGCCTTTGAGTTTCCCGTTCACCCGCATATACGACCCCATTGCGCGGCGGCGCTCGGCTTGCCAGATTCCGCTAATCGCCTAACCGAAGCTCGTTAACGAAGGCAACCCCAAGGCGTCCAAATGATTTTCGCCCGCTGGCGTCAGCGCCGCGCCGCTCGCGCCCTCATTGACCATATTCACGGCGAGATCGTGGCGGCCGCCCGCGCCCCCACGCTTTACGCCGATTGCGGCGTCCCCGACGATCTCGACGGGCGATTCGAGATGGTCGCGCTGCACGCCGACCTGGCGCTGCGCCGCCTCAACGCCCTCGGCGCGAGCGAACTGGCGCAGGAACTCGTCGACCGCGTGTTCGAAGGTTTCGACGACGCCTTGCGCGAGATGGCGGTCGGCGACGCCGGCGTCGCCAAGCGCATGACCAAGATGGCGGGCGCCTATTTCGGCCGCGCCCGCGCCTACGCCCCCGCGCTGGAGGCCGCCGACGCGCCAGCGCTCGCCGAAGCGCTCGCCCGCAACGCGTTGCGGGCGCCCGAGGCCACGCCCAAGGCCCGCCGCCTCGCCGAGCGCGCGCTCGCCACCCAGGCCCTGCTCGCCGGGACGCCGCTGCAGGCGTTCCAGGCCCCAAGCTTCCGCTACCCGCTGCCGGAGATCGCGCCATGACCGATTGCGAATTCCACCGCCCGCTGCGCGTCGAGCCGCTGCCGCGCGACGGGCTCGAAATGGACATCGAGGCCAACGCCGCCGAGCGCGAAAAGCTTGCCGCCCTCAACGGCCTGCCGGCGATCACGCGCCTCTCGGCGCATTTCGTGGTCAAGAAATGGCGGCGCGGCGTCGAGGTCGAGGGCGAGCTTTCGGCGCGCGTGACGCAGACCTGCGTCGTCACCCTGGAGCCGTTCGAGGCCGATATCGACGAGCCGATCGACGTGCGCTTCCTGCCCGACGCCGCGCCCGATTCGCTCGAAGAGGACGCGCCCGATCCGCTGGTCGACGGCCGCATCGACCTCGGCGCGATCGCCTCCGAATTCCTCACCCTGGCGCTCGACCCCTACCCGCGCAAGCCCGGCGTCGCCTTCGAGCCGCCCGCCGACGCGGAAGACCCGGAGTCGCCGTTCTCCCGCCTGCGGGCCCTTGCCGCACGCGACGAGCCCGACTGAACTTTGTAATCACGGCGCCAACGGCTATTCTCGCGCCGCATTTGCGGGCAATACGCCCCTTCCAATCGGCAGAGAGACGGGGTTCCTTGAAACGCGAAGTCATCATAGCGTTGGACGCGATGGGCGGCGATCACGGGCCGGAAGTCGTCGTTCCTGCCGCGGCGATCGCGCTCGAACGGCGCCCGGACACCAGGTTCGAGCTGTTCGGCGACGAGAGAATCGTGCGCCCGCTGGTCGCAAAGCATCCCAAGCTCGCGGCCCGCGCCAAAATCGTCCATTGCGACGTCGCGATCAAGATGACCGACAAGCCGAGCCAGGCGCTGCGCCAGGGCCGCCGCGTCTCCTCGATGTGGAAGGCGATCGAGGCGGTCAAGCGCGGCGAGGCCGATTGCGCCGTCTCGGCCGGCAACACCGGCGCCTTGATGGCGATGGCGAAAGTCTGCCTGCGCATGCTGCCGGAGATCGAGCGCCCGGCGCTGGCCTCGCTGTGGCCGACGATGCGCGGCGAATCGCTGGTGCTAGACCTCGGCGCCTCGATCGGCGCCGACGCGCAGCACCTCGTCGACCTCGCCGTGATGGGCGCGGCGATGGCGCGCATCGTGTTCGACATCGACAAGCCCAGCGTCGGGCTGCTCAATGTCGGCGTCGAGGAGGTCAAGGGGCTTGAGGAGGTCAAGGCGGCCGGGCGCCTGCTGCGCGAGCTGAACGAGCCGCACTTCGTCTATCACGGCTTCGTCGAGGGCGACGACATCGGCCGCGGCACCGTCGACGTGTTCGTCACCGAGGGTTTTACCGGCAATATCGCGCTGAAAACCGCCGAAGGCACCGCCAAGCAGATCGGCCAATATATCCGCGAGGCGATGCGCGCGACGCTGGCGACGCGGATCGGATACCTGTTCGCGCGCTCGGCGTTTCAGGCGCTGCGGCGCAAGCTCGACCCCGCCCGGCTCAACGGCGCGGTGTTTCTCGGCCTTGACGGCGTTGTCATCAAGAGTCATGGCGGAGCCGACGCCGACAGCTACGCCGGCGCGATCGAGGTCGGCTACGACATGGTGCGCCAGGATCTGCTCGCCAACATCAGAGACATGATCGGCCGCGCGATCGAAGCCCGCACCTCGACGCTCGCCAGTTCTTGAAAGAGTCCCATGAACGCTAGGATCCGTTCGGTCGTGCGTGGCGTTGGCGCTTGCCTGCCGGAGCGCTTAGTCACCAACGAGGAACTGGTGACCCGCGTCGACACCACCGACGAGTGGATCGTGCAGCGCTCCGGCATCACGCAGCGCTATATCGCCGGCGATCACGAGACCACCTCGACGCTGGGGACCAAGGCGGCGCTGCGCGCGCTCGACCGCGCCGGCCTGACGCCGGCCGACATCGACCTCATCATCGTCGGCACCTCGACGCCCGATTACACCTTCCCGGCGACGGCGACCCAGATTCAGGCCGCGCTCGGCATCCGCCACGGGGTCGCCTTCGATCTGCAGGCGGTCTGCTCCGGCTTCGTGTTCGCGGCGACGACGGCCGACAAGTTCCTGACCTCCGGCTCGCACAAGCGGGCGCTGGTGATCGGCGCCGAGACGTTCTCGCGCATCCTGAACTGGGAGGACCGCACCACCTGCGTACTGTTCGGCGACGGCGCCGGCGCGATGGTGATGGAGGCGGTCGCGGGCGGCGAGCGCGGCATGCTCGCCTCGCGGCTGCGCTCCGACGGGCGGCACCGCGAAAAGCTCTACGTCGACGGCGGCCCCTCGACGACGCAGACGGTCGGCCATCTGCGCATGGAAGGCCGGGAAGTGTTTAAGCACGCCGTCGGCATGGTGACCGACGTCATCAAGGCCTGTTTCGAGGACGCCGACGTGACGGCGCAGGACATCGACTGGTTCGTGCCGCATCAGGCCAACCGGCGCATCATCGACGCCTCCGCCGACAAGCTCGGCATCGCGCGCGAGAAGGTCGTGGTGACGGTCGACATCCACGGCAACACCTCCGCCGCCTCGATTCCGCTGGCGCTCGACGTGGCGGTCAGCGACGGCCGGATCAAGCCGGGCGACCTGGTGATGATCGAGGCGATGGGCGGCGGCTTCACCTGGGGCGCGGCGCTGATCCGTTGGTGAGGCGGCTTCACGCCCGAGGGATCCCCATCAACGCTGCGGGGATTGCCGCAGGCCTGCGGGCGATCGCTTGCCTTACATTTCCAAAAGTCTTTTAGCCAACCCGATTGCGCCGTCACCCGATCAGCAAGCGCCCCTTGCGGCCCACCTCGAAAGAGCTGGTCAACAACGGCGGCGACTTCTATGTCGTCGAATGACGCAGAAGAGGCAAAAGATTGCTGGCGCGGCGACTTGAAGGCGGCTGACAACATTTGTACAGCCGGGCGTGGAGCGCCTGTTGTCTGCTGACCTTCCCCCGCCCGGCTTCGAGCGCCTGCCCATCGTCGGCGGCGGCTTCGCTGGTGATTTCGGCCCGCTCTACGCGCGCCGCGAGGCCGATCGCGTCTGGCTCGGCTTCCGCGTCGACGCCCAGCACCTCAACCCGCGCGCGCTCGCCCACGGCGGCGCGCTGGCGACCTTCGCCGACATGCAGCTCGCCGCGTTCATGCTCACCGACGTCTTGCCGCGCAAGCAATCGCCGACGATCAGCCTCAGCCTCGATTATCTCGCGCCCGTCCGCGCCGGCGACTGGGTCGAAGGCGAGGTCGCGCTGGTCAAGCGCACCGGCCGGCTCGCCTTCACCGAAACCCTGTTGAGCGTCGACGGCGCCCCGGTCGCGCGCTCGCGCGCGATCTTCGTCCATGCCGAAAAGGCGCCGCCGTTCGCCGCCGCGCCGCCGATCCCCGCATTCACTGACGCGCCCGCCCCCGACGGCTTCGCGCCGCTCGACCCCGGCCCCGGCTTCGGCGCCTATTTCGGCCCGATGCACTGGGCGGCCGATCCTCCCCGCGTCGGCTTCCGCGTCACGCCGCGCCACATCAACCTGTTCGGCCTCTGCCATGGCGGCGCGCTGGCGACGCTGGCCGACTACCAGCTGGCGCCGCTGCGCCGCGCCGGGCTGACCTCCGGTCCGTTCGCGCCGACGCTGAGCCTCAGCATCGACTATCTCAACGCCGCCCGGCTCGGCGAGTGGATCGAGGCCGAGGCGACGCTCGTGCGCGCGACCGGGCGCTACCTGTTCACGCAAGCGGTGCTGTCGAACGCGAGCGGCCCGGTGGCGCGCTCGACGGCGATTTATGCATTGTCGCGCGGTTGATCCCTGAAACCAAGCCGCGACATCGGGCGTAACAGGACAGGCAGGCCGCACGTACTCCCGCCGAACGCCCCCACGAGACCCCCCATGCCCGTCAAAGCCCCCTGGAACGAGCGCAACGGACGCTTTTCGCCGCTCAAGGCGATCGTGTTCGCGGCCCTGTTTGCGCCCGCGCTCTACATCCTGTGGCGCTTCGAGATCGGCGCGCTGCAGCCAAAGCCCGTCACCGAGATGATCCACCGCACCGGCGATTGGGCGGTGCGGTTGCTGCTGCTGTCGCTGCTGATCACGCCGTTGCGCAAGCTCGCCCAATGGCCGAAGCTGATTGCGGTGCGCCGCATGGTCGGAGTCGCCGCCTTCGCCTACGCCTTCGCGCATTTCTGCCTCTACATCGTCGACCAGAACTTCGCGCTACTGCATGTCGCGTCCGAGATCGCGCTGCGGTTCTATCTGACCATCGGCTTCGTCGCGCTGTGGGGGCTGACGTCGCTCGCCCTGACCTCGACCGATTTCATGATCCGCCGCATGGGCCCGCGCTGGAACCGGCTGCACAAGACCGTCTACATCCTCGCCACGCTGGCGCTGTTCCACTACTACCTGCAGTCGAAGGCCGACGTCTCCGATCCCGTGATGATGACCGGCTTCTTCCTGATGCTGATGCTCTATCGGGCTCTCGCCCCCCGCCTGCCGCTGTGGGCCGCGACGCTCGCCTCGGTCATCGCTGGAACCGCCCTCACGGCGCTGATAGAGGCGACATGGTACGCGATCCGCCGTCACTACCCGTTCTGGGACGTGCTCGGCGCCAATATCGACCCCGACATGTTCCCGCGTCCGACCTTCTACGTCGCGCTCGCCGGCATCGCCGCACTCATCGTGATGGTCGCGCGCAACTATCGCTCAGTCCTTCGCCCCGCCGAACAAAAACGGCGCGACATCGTTGACGCCGGGCGGCTTGACGGCGTGGAACGGCGCCGGCCGGCACACCGCCAGGGCTGAAAGCCCGACCCGCGCCGTCAGCAGCCCGTTGAGCATGCCCTCCCCCATCCGCGACGAGATCTTCGCCGCGATGCCATGCCCGACGAGGCCCTGCAGCACGGTGTCGCCGACCGCCATGCCGCCGGTGATGACCAGATGCGCCGAGATCGAGCGCGCCAGCTTGACGAAGCCGAACAGCCCCGGCCGCCCGCCGTAGATCTCGGCGATTCGCCGCGTCAGCCACACCACCTGCGCGGCGACGAACACGACGTCGAGAATCGCCCTTGGCGCCAGCGCCGTCACCAGCGACACGCGCTTGGCCGCCGCCGCGACCTCCGCCCGCGCCTTCGCGTCGAGCGGCTTGACCAGCGCGCGCTCGGCGATCTCGACGAGATCGCGCCCGTCGATGATCTCCCCGCTCGCCCGTTCGATTTCCGCCCGCGCCGCCGCGGTCTCCGGCCGCCTTGCATAAAGCGCGACCAGCCGCGCCACGGCGTCGCGGGCGAGATCGCGGTCGTCGTGCGCATGCGCCTGCGCGAGATCGGCGTGCAGCCCGGCGATGCGCCGCTGCCGCGCCAGCGCCGCCGCCTCGCGCGCCGCCAGCCCGACGACGCCGACCAGAAGCAGCGCGACGAAGAACACTCCAACCCAGCCGAGCCCCTGCGCCTTGGCCCACAACCCCTCGACGAGATTGTCGACCCACAGCATCAGCCCGAGCGAGACGAGGCCGCCAAGCCCGGTCCAGACCAGCGTCGCCAGCGACGGCCGCCATCGGCGCGCGACGCCCGCCTCCTGCGCGGCTTCGATCTCGCGCTCGGCCTCGTCGAGCGGATCGGGCTGGGTCCGCTCGGGAATCGGCTTCGTCTCGCTGCGCACCGCGGCTTTCGGCGCCGCCGCGGCGGGCTTGTCGTCATAGGCGACGTCTTCGCTGTCGAGCCGGAACGCGCGCGGCCGCGGTCGCTGGTCGCTCATGCGCAAGCCTCCGCCTTCCCGTTCCCCTCCGGGGAGAGCGTGCGGGGCGGCGCCGTCGCCACGCCCCTCCCCCCGCAGGCGGGGAGAGCGAGATCGGCCCTGTTCGTGCTCATGCCAGCCGGTCTCCGATCAGAAACTGCAGCGCCCGGTCGAGCCGGATATGCGGCGGCGCCCCGCCCTTGGCGTAGATCGGCGGCCGGAAGCGCACGAAGCGCACGTCGTTCTCCGCTTCGCTTAGAGCCAACGCGTCGCCCTCGAACAGGCTCGCCGCGTCCTCCGGCAACTGGCCGGGGAACACCGCCGCCTCGCAGACGCCGTCGAACGGCTGGTCGCCGATACGCTCGCCCAGCTCCGGCACGCCGATGATCGCCGCCAGCTCCTCGCCGCCGTGGCGGATCGTCGCCTCGCGCGTCGCCCTGACCGCGGCCATCGCGATCACGTCGATCTCGGCCCCGACGCCCTTTGCGCGCGCGCTCGCCTTGGCGGTCAGCAGGCGCAGCACGTTCTCCAGCCGGTCGTGGCTGGCGTGGTGCAGATGGTCGGCCTTGGTGGCGGCGAACAGGATGCGGTCGACGCGCGGCCGGAAGATCGAGCCGAAGGTCGAGGAGCGCCCGGCGCGAAACGCGATCATCACCTCGGTCAGCGCGTTCTCGAGATCGCGCAGCGCCGCCGGGCCGGAGTTCAGCGCCCCGAGCGCGTCGACCAGCACGATCTGGCGGTCGAGCCGGCTGAAATGGTCGCGGAAGAACGGCTTCACGACATAGGTTTTGTACGCCTCGAAGCGCCGCTGCATCATCGCCGCCAACGAGCCCGCCGCCGGCTCGACGCCTTCCAGCACCGCCAGCGGCGCAAAAGTCAGCGCCGGCGAGCCCTCGAGATCGCCCGGCATCAGGAACCGGCCGGGCGGCAGCGTCGACAGCGCGTAGGTATCGGCCCGCGCCGCGCGCAGATATTCGGTGAACAGCTCCGCCGCCGCCCGCGCCGTGTCCTCGTCGAACGGCCCCTGCGGGTCGAGCCCGTCGAGATAAGCCAGCCACTTGCCCGCCAGCGGCTCGCGCGCCGGCGCCCGGCTCGCCGCAATCGTCTCGACCGACCAGCGCGCGTAGGTCCGGTCGAGCAGCGTCAGGTCGAGCAGCCACTCGCCGGGATAGTCGACGATGTCGAGATCGAGATGCGCCGGCCCCGGATTCCAGCCCTGCGTGCGCTCGAACATGATGCGCAGCCGCAGTTGCGAGATTCGCCGGGTCGATTGTGGCCAGTGGCGCGAGGGTCCGCTGAGCGCGGCGAGGTGCTCCTCGTAGGGAAACCGCGGCACCGCGTCGTCGGGCTGCGGATCGAGATGGGCGCCGGTGATTCGCCCCTCTGACGCCGCCGCCAGCACCGGCAGCCGCGACCCCGCGATCAGATTGTTGACCAGCGAGGTGACGAACACCGTCTTGCCGGCGCGCGACAGCCCGGTGACGCCGAGCCTGAGCGCCCCGCCCCGGAGATAGTCGCCGACCGAGCGCGCGACGACGCCGGCTTCGAACGCGAGATTATCGAGGAAAGACATTGTCGCCCTGGGCTTTGCGCCACCTTATCTAGGCGCGTCGTGGTCGCCGAGAAAGAGGCGCTGCGGCCGGTCGCCGCAGGCTTTGCGGCGCAGGGCGCACCCGACGCGTCCGCCTGAGTGCAATTTCAAGGCGGGAATGTGACCGACTCAATGGTAACGGCCAATTTAACCCGCCGTTCACCATACACAATTTGCCTATAATTTTGCCTTTGGCAGCGTTCCGCAGTATATACTTGAGAAGACGCACAACATCTTCGCCAGACTGCTGGAAAGCGGTGTGATCGCATTACTCAACGATTATTGCCGCGATGTCGTCACATTCGCCGGGTCGATTGTGATCGCGCGGCAACAGACATTTGCGATTCTGGCGCGTACTGTGTGGGCAACGGATGGGAGCCGAGCGCTTCGCCGTAAAGGTTGAATTCAGGAGTGGGTTATGAAGACGCTTTTCCTTGCCCTGTTGATGGCGGGCGCCGCCACCAGCGCAATCGCGGCCGATCTGCCGACGCGCAAGGGTTACCCGGTGGCTCCGCAGCCGATGTATGCCCCCGCGTTCACCTGGGGCGGCCTCTATGTCGGTATCAACGGCGGCTACGCCTACGGCGACATGAGCAACACCAATTTCGCCAACCCGAACGGCGGCGTGATCGGCGGCACGCTCGGCTACAACTGGCAGATGGGCCAGATCGTGTTCGGCGCTGAAGGCGATTTCGACTACGCCTTCACCAAGAGGAGCAACACCTACGCCTTCACCACTGGCAACCTCGCCTACGCGGGAGGGAACTCCTACGAGACCAACTGGATCACCACCGAGCGTCTGCGCCTCGGCTATGCCGTGGACCGCGCCCTGTTCTACGTCACCGGCGGCTACGCCGGCATGAGCACGCGCGCCTCCACCTTTGACGTCAACACCGGCTACAGCAACTCCCAGGACGGCTGGCGTAGCGGCGGCGCCATCGGCGCCGGCGTCGAATACGCCTTCACCAACAACATCAGCGCCAAGGCCGAATATCTGTGGCTGCCGATGGAGGACAAGACCTACTGGAGCGGCACGCCGTACCAGGAGACCAACAAGCTCGACGTCAACCTGTTCCGCGTCGGCCTGAACTACAAGTTCTGACGTTTGCGTAACGCGTAATCGGCGTAGAAAGAGCCGGCGGGCCGCTCCGCCGGCTCTTTTCATGTCGAGGCGCCATGCCAAGCTGGGACGCCAAAGTTTACGACCGCTTCGAGGCCGAGCGCGCCCGGCCCTCGCGCGACCTCATCGCCCGCATCGCCGGCATGAAGCCGCGCCGCATCCTCGACCTCGGCTGCGGCTCCGGCCTCTCCACGCTCGAACTCAAGCACGCGTTCAAGAAGGCCGAGATCGTTGGCGTCGATCTCAGCCCGGAGATGCTGAAAGCCGCCGCCAAACGCCTGCCCGAGGTCAAATTCCAGCAGGGCGACGCCGCGACCTTCGACGCCGGCGGCTTCGATCTCGTATTCGCCAATGCGGTGTTCCACTGGGTTGGCGACCACATCGCCGCGCTCGCCCGCCTCGCCCGCGCGATGCCCGCGGGCGGCGCGCTCGCGGTGCAGATGCCCGACAACGAGGACGAGCCGAGCCATCGCCTGATGCGCGCCGTCGCCGCAATGCCCGCCTTCGCCAGCGCGGCGTCGGGCCGGCGCGAGCGAATCGGCGCCTTCGCCGACTACGACGGCGCGCTCTGCCCACCTTGCGACGAGCTCGATCTCTGGCGCACGACCTACGTGCACCGGATGCCCTCGGCCGCGGCCATTGTCAAATGGGTCGAGGGCGCGGGCCTGCGCCCCTATCTCGACCCGCTCGACGAGGGCGCGCGCGCGGCCTTTCTCGCCGTTTACCAGGAGGCGGTGGCCGCGGCCTATCCGGCGCAGCCGAACGGCGCGCATCTGTTCCCGTTCCCGCGCCTGTTCCTGGTCGCGAGGAAGGGACGTGGTTAACGAAAAACTAGCGCGCGCAGAGCGATAGGTTAGAGACGGTCGACTTGCTCGGGGAATGTCAATGCGTCTGCCCCTCGTCGCGCTCGCCGCCCTGCTTGTGAGCCTCCCCGCCGCGGCGCAGGACGTCGGCACGCTGCACCCCAAACCGCTGCCGCCGCTCGAACATCCCGACGACCCCAAGCTCCCCGCCAAACAGGTGTTCGGCCGCCTGATGACGCCGAACGAGGCGCAAAGCCGCTCGATCGGCTTCTATTCCCGCGGCTGCCAGACCGGGGCCGAGGCGCTGCCGCTCGACGGCGAGACCTGGCGGGTGATGCGCGTCTCGCGCAACCGCTACTGGGGCCAGCCCGAGACCATCGCCTTTCTCGAACGCTTCTCAAAAAAGGCGGCGGAAAACGGCGTCTGGCCGGGCATTCTGGTCGGCGACATCGCCCAGCCGCGCGGCGGCCCGATGCTGACCGGCCACGCCTCGCACCAGATCGGCCTCGACGCCGACATCTGGCTGACGCCCATGCCGGCCGATCTCACCCCGAAGCAGCGCGAGGAAATGTCGGCGGTCGACATGGTCGCGCCGGACGGACTGTCGGTCAACGACAACTGGTCGGAGAAACAGGCCGGAATCATCCGCGCCGCGGCGGAGGAGCCGCAGGTGACGCTTATCTTCGTCAACCCCGCGATCAAGAAGGCCTTATGCGAGAAGCATGCGGGCGAGCCGTGGATGAACAAGGTGCGCCCGTGGTGGGGGCACAATTATCATTTCCACGTGCGGCTGCGCTGCCCGGCCGGGAATGCGGCATGCCAGAACCAGGGTCCGCCGCCGCCCGGCGACGGCTGCGACAAGTCGCTGAACTGGTGGTTCAGCGACGAGGCGCTACACCCGAAGCCGTCGAACAAGCCGGCCGCGCCGCTCACCATGGCGCAGCTTCCCGCCGCCTGCCGGGCGGTCGCCAAGGAGAAATGACGCCGCCGCGCCAGAGGGAAAGCCGATCTCTCTGATCCGCAACCCGCCCTAGAACCGCGCCCCGACGCCGACGAGCAGAAAATTGTCGCCGTTGCCGATCTTCTGCGCGCCCGCCGGCGTGTAATAGGTGGGGCTGCCCATGTCGTAATGGCGCAGCTCCGCCCGCGCCGCAATGCTGCGGTTGACCGCGACCTCGGCCCCCACCCCCACCGCATAACCGCTCAGCGTCTTGTCGGTGTTGTACCCGCCGCGCTCGAAATTCGAGCCCCCCCAGGCCGGCCCTATCGTCCCATAGGCGAGCACGTTGCCGAAGGCGTAGCCGCCGCGCACCCGCGCCGTCGCCAGGCCTTGGTGGCTCAGCGTGCCGCCACGGCCCGAGCCGCTCACCGACGTCCCCATCGCGTCGCCCTCGACGCCGCCGACAAGCGGGCCGTTCTGTAGATTGTATCCGGCATAGGCGCCGCCGGCGACGCCCGTGGTGTCGACGTCGCCCGCCCCGCCGACCGCCGCCCCGACGACGCCGCCGACCTCGCCGCCGGCGAATCCCGGCCCTGGCGCGTTCGAAAGGAAGTCCTGCGCGCCAGCGCCCGACGCCGCGATGAGCACAAGCGCCGCGGCGCAACCAGCAACGATCCCCTTCATGACTTCGCCCCACGCGCCGAACTCGGCCACAGGAGCAATTTTACCTTGTTTTGTAACCCGCAATTCTCCAAAACTGGGTTAGAGCGAATGAAGAGTTAACAGTCACCGGGCCCGTTGCGTCAAATCAACGCACGCGCGGCGCCTGTGTGCGAAATTTAGGCAACAAGCAAGAGGCCTATCATGCTCGAAAGTTTCCTCGTCGCGCTCGAAGACAAGGCTGACGCGCTGATCCCCTACGCCATCTCCGTCGCCAAGGCGCTCAACGCTTATCCTACCGCGGTGTGGCCGCGCCGCGACATCGCGGGACTGGAAGACGGCTCGATGGAGGCGCGGCTGGAGGCCGCCGCGGGCGCCGGTCCCGCCCGCAAGGCCCGCGCCGTCGAGGATCTGCGCGCCTTCGCCGCGGCGGCGGAGGCGGCGCAAGTCGCCGCCGAGACGCTGGAGCCGGACGTCTGGCAGGACCCGGCGCGCGACGTGCTGCCGCGCTTCGCCCGCGCCTTCGATTTCACCATGGTGCAGCAGCGCGAGCCCGGCCGCCCGCCGGCGCGCGACGATCTCACCGCGGCGCTGCTGTCGGAGAGCGGCCGCCCGGTCTGGGTCGTGCCGGCGATCCAGCGCGACCCCGCGCAGTTCAAGCGCATCGTCGTCGCCTGGGACGGCGGCGCCTCCGCCGCGCGCGCGTTCAGCGAGGCCCGGCGCATTTTCGACCACGCCGAACGGGTCGACGTCGTCACTATCGCCGGCCCGCAGACGCATCGCGCCGTCTACCAGGGCGGCGAGCGGCTCGCCGCGCGGCTGCGCAAAGCCGAGGTCGCGGCCGACTATCGCCGCTTGCCGAGCGACGAGGACGCCGCCAACGCGCTGCTGTCCTACGCCGCCGACATGGGCGCCGATCTCATGGTCAGCGGCGGCTACAGCCATTCGCCGTTGCGCGAGAGCCTGTTCGGCGGCGCGACACGCACGCTGCTGACCAGCATGACGCTGCCGATGTTCTTCGCCAACTAGCGCCGCCCCGCCCGGCCGCTCCCGACCCGGAACGGCCGCGCCGCGGCCGCGTTAGCACTTTCGTGTAAGCCTGCACGGAGTCGGCTCATGGCGACGAATCCGAAGCGAAAGTCGTTGCAGGACCTGTTCGTCCACGCGCTCAAAGACGTCTACTACGCAGAGAAAGCCATCGCCGCGGCGCTGCCGAGGATGGCCGCCAAGGCGAAGCACGACGAATTGAAGGCCGCGATCGAGACGCATCTCGAAGAGACCCGAGTGCACGCTCAGCGGCTGGAGAAGGTGTTCGACCAGCTCGGACTGGAGCCGGCCTCGGTCAAATGCGAGGCGATCGACGGGGTGCTGAAAGAGGGCGACGAGATCCTGGAGGATTTCGCCGACGGCCCGGCCTGCGACGCCGGGGTCGTGTTCGCCGCCCAGGCGGTCGAGCACTACGAGATCACCCGCTACGGTTCGCTGCTGGCGTGGGCCAAGGCGCTCAAGCTGGCGCCGGTCGCCGATCTGCTCAAGGCGACGCTCGACGAGGAGTACATCGCCGACGACAAGCTGACCCGGCTCGCCGAAACGCGCGAGAACCGCCAAGGCATCGTCGGCAAAGCGGCGGCTATACGGGCGGCCTAAACGTCGTCGCCGCGGCAGCGCGCGAGCGACAATTTGAACGGGGTTAGATCGCCAGCCTCCGTCATGCCCGGGCTTGTCCCTGATATCCACGTCGCGCCGCGTCAGCGTCTCATTAGGATAGAGCGCGTCTCTCCGCGGCGTAGATGGCCGGGACAAGCCCGGCCATGACGGAAGCTGACGTGAAGCTGGTCAAGCCAGCTCCCGCTTACGCTTCTCCATCGCCTCGACGAACCGCTTGAACAGGTAATGGCTGTCGCGCGGCCCCGGCGACGCCTCCGGGTGATATTGCACCGAGAACGCCGGCCGATCGGTCAGCGCGATGCCGCAGTTGGAATTGTCGAACAGCGACACATGCGTCACCTGCGCGTTCGCCGGCAGCGTCGCGGGGTCGACGGCGAAACCGTGGTTCATCGACACGATCTCGACCTTGTCGGTGGTGAAATCCTTCACCGGATGGTTCGCCCCGTGATGTCCCTGCGGCATCTTCATCGTCTTGGCGCCGATGGCGAGGCCGAGCATCTGGTGGCCGAGACAAATCCCGAACGTCGGCGTCTTCGTCTCCAGGATCGCCTGGATCACGGGCACCGCGTAGCGTCCGGTCTCGGCCGGGTCGCCCGGCCCGTTCGACAGGAACACCCCGTCCGGCTGCAGCGCCATGATCTCCTCGGCCGAGGCGAACGCCGGCGCCACGATCACCTCGCAGCCGGCGTCGGCGAGCAGCCGAAGGATGTTGCGCTTGACCCCATAGTCCACCGCGACCACGCGATATTTCGCCTCGCCGCGCCGGCCGTAACCGCCGTCGAGCGACCAGCTCGTCTCGTCCCAATCGTAGCGCTGCGTCGTCCCGACGTCGGGCACCAGATCCATGCCGTCGATCCCCGGAAAGCCGCGCGCCTTGGCCAGCAGCGCCGCGCGGTCGAAACTGCCGGCGGGATCATGCGCGATGACCGCGTTCGGCATCCCCAGCCGCCGGATGCGCGCCGTCAGCGCCCGGGTGTCGACGCCTGAAATCGCAATGATTCCGCGCGCCTTCAGCCAGCCGTCGAGCCGGCGGGTGGCGCGGTAATTGGACGGCTCGGTCACGTCGGCGCGCAGGATCGCGCCGCGCGCGCCGGCGGAGGCGGCGAGATTGACCGTCTCGATATCCTCCTCGTTCGTCCCCACCACGCCTATATGAGGAAAGGTGAAGGTGATGATCTGCCCGGCGTAGGAGGGATCGGTGAGGATCTCCTCGTAGCCCGTCATGGCGGTGTTGAAGCAGACTTCGCCGACCGCCTCGCCCGTCGCGCCGAGGCCGAAGCCTTCGATGACGAGCCCGTCGGCCAGTACGACGAGCGCAGTCGGCTTCAACGGCGCCCAGCCGGGCGCCGAATGGGATGTGGTTGCGTTTGACATGGGCCTGTGGTTAAGCGCCGCCCGCGCCGGGCGTCAAGCCGATGCAGGCGGGAGTTTCACGATGGCGGAACCGGTTTCCCTGCGCGATCACGTGTCGGCGCAGATGAAAGAGGCCATGAAGTCGGGCGACAAGACCCGGGTCGGCGCTCTCAGGCTCATCATGTCGGCGCTGAAAGACCGCGAGATCGAGGCGCGCGGCGCCGGCAAGATCGTCAGCCGCGCCGACGAACTGGCGCTGCTGACCAAGATGGCCAAGACCCGCCAGGAATCGCTCGCCATCTACAAGGAGAACGGCCGCGAGGATCTGGCCGCGCAGGAGAGCGCCGAGATCGCCGTAATCAACGAGTTCCTGCCCAAGCAGATGGACGACGACGCGGTCGCCGAAGCCGCCCGCGCGGCGATCGCCGAGACCGGCGCGACCAGCGTGCGCGACATGGGCAAGGTGGTCAACGCGCTGAAGGAGAAATACCCGGGCCAGATGGACTTCGCCAAGGCCAGCGGCGTCGTCAAGGGGCTGCTCTCCGCATGAAGCTCGGCGTCTGCGTCTATTGCGGCTCCAGCGAGGGCACGGACTCGCGCTACGCCGAGGCCGCCGACCAGCTCGGCGCCGCGATCGCCCATATGGGCGCCCGGCTGGTGTTCGGCGGCGGCGGCCGCGGCCTGATGGGACGCGTCGCGCGCGCGGCGATGGCGGCCGGCGGCGAAGTCACCGGGATTATCCCCAGCTTTCTGCAAGACCGCGAGGAGGCCACGCACGAGTGGAGCGAGCTTGTCGTGGTCGACAACATGCATCAGCGCAAGCAGTTGATGTTCGAGCGCTCGGACGCTTTCGTCGCCCTGCCCGGCGGCGTCGGCACGCTGGAGGAGCTGGTCGAGCAACTGACCTGGGTGCAGTTGGAGCGCCACCGCAAGCCGGTGGTGATCGCCGACATCGCCGGCTTCTGGCGCCCGCTGATGTCGCTGATCGCCCATATGCGAATGGCCGGCTTCATCCGCGAGGAGTTCGACGCGCACTATCTGGTCGCCGAAAAGATCGCCGATCTCCCCGATATTCTCACAAAGGCGTGGGAAAGAGCGGCGATGCGGCCCTGAGCGGCCTTTTCCTGAAGCCGGATTTGCGCAATGAAAGGCGCATTCAGAGCGATTCGGGCGGGCTAGAGGCAAATGACGATCAGGCGGCGCGGGATTTGGATCGCGGCGATGGCGGCTTCGGCGCTTGTGGCGGGATGGGCGCAGGCCCAGACCCCCGACCCCTTGGCGCCGGGCGCGGCCAGCAGCATCGTCGCGCCGGAGCCGGGCGCGAAGCCCGACGCAGCCGACGACGCCGATCAAGCCAAGCCGCATAAGCGTCACGCCAGGCCGAAGCCTCGCGAGGCCGGCGGCTCGCTCGCCGTCACCGTAGACAACAAGCGCTCAGTAGGCCTGGTGGAACTGACGATTGCGCCGGCCGGCGGCGACAGCCCGAAGAAGGTGGCCGGCCCGCTCGCCTTCGGCCGCAAGACCATCGCCCATCTGAAGCGCACGAAGGATTGTCTCTACGACGTGCGCGGCCATTTCGCCGACGACGCCGACACCGAGCAACTCGGCGTCGACCTCTGCAAGGACAAGGTGATCAACCTCACCGACGATTGATTGGCGGCGGGCTCAGTCATCGCGGCTTGGGCTGGGCTTGTCCCGGCCATCCACGCCGGCCAGAGATGTGCTCTATCTCGATAAGGCGGCGGCCCAGCGCAACGTGGATGCCCGGGACCAGCCCGGGCAAGACACAGACAGCGCAGCTCTCATCGCCAACCCGGCGCCTATGCGCCTGCGCGACCGTCGCTCACTTCGCCTTGGCGTAAAGCTCCGCCACATATTCCCAGTTGATCAGGCTCTCGACGAACGCCTTGAGATAGTCGGGCCGGCGGTTGCGGTAATCGATGTAGTAGGAGTGCTCCCACACGTCGACGCCCAGGATCGGCGTCGCGCCGTGCACCAGCGGGTTCTCGCCGTTCGGCGTCTTCAGCGCCACCACCTTGCCGTTCTGCACCGCCAGCCAGCCCCAGCCCGAGCCGAACTGCGTCGTCCCGGCGGCGATGAAATCCGCCTTGGCCTTGTCGACCGAGCCGAAGCCGTCGATCAGCGCCTTCTCCAGCTCGCCGGGAATCGCGCCGCCGCCGTTCGGCTTCATCCACTTCCAGAAATGGATATGGTTGAAATGTTGCCCGGCGTTGTTGAACAACGCCTGATTTTTGCCAAACGCGCCCTTCACCACCTCTTCGAGCGACTTGCCCTCGAACTCGGTGCCCTTCAGCAGGTTGTTGCCATTTGTCACATAGGCCTGGTGATGTTTGTCGTGGTGATATTCCAGCGTCTCTTTCGACATGTAGGGGCCCAGCGCGTCATAGGCGTAGGGCAGTTCGGGCAGGGTGAAAGACATTGCTTGTCTCCTGAGGAATGGCCGCGCGGGACGCCGTCCGAACGCGCCCGGGATGGGTTACCTAATCGCCGGCCGCACGCCCCGCAACCCAATGAACGCGCGAAAGCCGGGATAGCCCCCTTGCTTTCGACACAATAACGAGAACGTTAGCGCACATGGCGATCCTAGGCTTCTGCATCGGCGCGTTGCTCGTGGTCTGCGGCTTCGGCTCGCTGGCCTCGAGCGTCAATCTCGTGCCGACCGAAATGGGCATGCTCTACGCGCTCAGCGGCGTGATCCTGATCGGCTGCGGCGGGATTTCACTCGCCGTGGCCGCGCTGATCGCCCGCATCGACCGCATCGTCGCGCCCAGGCGCCCGAGCCCGCCCGAGCCCGCCGCAGAGGAGACCTTCGTCGCCCCGGCCGCCGCAGCGCCCGCGCCCGCCGCTGAGGACGACGAGGTCAACCTCAACCGCAGCGGCCATCTGCCGAGCCTGCGCGCCGTCGAGGAGGCGCTGGTCGAGCCCGAGGCGCCGCCGGCGATCGTCGGCCGCTACGCCGCGGGCGGCGCCAAATACTTGATCTTCGCCGACGGCACCATCGAGGCCGAGACCGAGGACGGCGGCTACCGCTTCGGCTCGATGGACGAGTTCAAGGCCTATCTGGCGGGCCGCAAGGTTTAGCGTTTTCAATCCCGGCTTGAGCCGTCATGCCCGGGCTCGTCCCTGATATCCACACCGCGCCGCGGCGGAGAATTATCAGGATAGTGCGCATCTCCGCCTGACGTGGATGGCCGGGACAAGCCCGGCCATGACCGAGAGCGCAGCGTCTGAACAACTGGCGACGCGATCGCCGTCTTTACACCCTCAACCCCGCCTTGTCGGCCAGCGCCTGCAACGACGTCTGCGGCCTGGCGCCGATGTGCTGGATCGCCTCGCTCGCCGCCAGCGCCGCCAGCCGCGCGCAATGCGCGGGTTCGGCGCCGCGCGCCAGCCCCGCCAGATAGCCCGCCGCAAACAGATCGCCCGCCCCCGTGGTGTCGACCAACTGCGCGATCGCGTGCGCCGGAACCTGCGTCCGCGCCTCGCCCTCGACGATGACGCAACCCTTCTCCGAGCGCGTCACCACGGCGCAGACGCCCTCGGCGGCGAACGCGTCGAGCGCCTCGTGCAGATGCGTCGTCTCATACAGCGACAGCGCCTCGTCGGTGTTGGCGAACACGGTGTCGACGACCTTGGTGCGCATGAGATCGATGAACTCGCCGCGGAAGCGGTCGACGCAGAACCCGTCCGACAGCGTCAGCGCCACGCGCGCGCCGTTCTCGTGGGCGATGCGCCCGGCCTTGCGGAACGCTTCCTTCGCGTCCGGCCGGTCCCACATATAGCCTTCGAGATAGACGAACCGCGCCGAGCGCACCAGCGCCTCGTCGACGTCGTCGGGCGACAGATAGGTCGAGGCGCCGAGGAACGTGTTCATCGTGCGCTCGCCGTCCGGCGTCACATAAACGAAGCAGCGGCCGGTGGCGGGTCCGTGCGCGGCGAGCGCAGTATCGTAGGCGACGCCGGTGCTGCGCAGGTCGTTGCGGAAGATCTCGCCCAGCTCGTCATGCCTGACCTTGCCGATATAGGCGGCGCTGACGCCGAACGAGGCGACGCCGACAATCGTGTTGGCCGCCGACCCGCCCGAGACGATCTTGGGCGCCTGTCGCGCTGCGTAAAGCGCCTCGGCCCGGTCCTCGTCGATCAGCGTCATCGCGCCTTTCAGCATTTCCTGCTCGACGAGATAAGCGTCGTCGGTCAGCGCGATCAGGTCGATCAGAGAGTTGCCGAGACCGAGCACGTCGATCGGATGGGACATGAGCCAGGGCCTTTCGCCATTGGGAGCAGCGGGTCTTTGGCAAAGCCGCGCCTTCGCGTCAATGCGCGGGCCCTGGTCAATCCGCGCCGCCGCTATAAGAATAGCCAGACCCCGCAACGGAGCCCGCCCTTGTCCCTCGTATTTCCTTATTCCACTCCCCCCGCCCCTGGCGAAGCCCTCGAGGTCGCCGAAGGCGTGCTGTGGCTGCGCCTGCCGCTGCCGTTCCGGCTCGACCACGTCAACGTCTATCTGATCGAGGACGGCGCCGGCTTCGCGCTGCTGGACACAGGCATCGACGACGAACCCACGCGCGCCCTCTGGCAGCGTCTGCTCAAAGGCTTGCTGCAAGACAAACCGCTGACCCGCATCGTCTCCAGCCATTGCCATCCCGACCATATCGGCCTGGCCGGCTGGCTCAACCAGCGGCTCGGGATCGAACTCTACGCCAGCCAGACCGAGTATCTGGAGACGCTGACCATCAGCCTCGACCCGAGCGCGCTCGACGCCGAGCCCTACCGCAGCTTCTATCGCGGCCACGGCCTCGACGCGGCGCAGACCGATCTCCTGCTGAGCCGCGGCCTGCATTATCTGCGCATGGTCAGCCCGCTGCCGCGCACCTTCAACCGGTTGATGGCCGACGAGACGCTGGAGATCGGCGGCCGCACCTTCGACGTCCTCACAGGCGGCGGCCATTCCCCCGAGCAGGTCATGCTGTACTGCCGCGACGGCGGCTTCATACTTTCGGCGGATCAGGTGATGGCGAAAATCTCGCCCAACATCAGCGTCGAGGCGATCGGCCCCAACGACGACCCGCTCGGCGCCTATCTGCGCTCGCTCGGCCGGCTCAAACAATTGTTGCCGCCCGATACTTTGGCGTTGCCCGGCCACAACCTGCCGTTCAGAGGCCTGCCGACCCGGATCGACGAACTCATCGCCCATCACGAGGCGCGCTGCGACGCGGTGCTGAAGGCGGTCAGCGCCGGCGAGGCCTCGGCCGCCGCGCTGGTGCCGGTGGTGTTTGGCCGTCAGATCGACGATCCGCATCAGATGTCGTTCGCGTTCGGAGAAACGCTGGCGCACGTCAATTATCTGGTAAGGCGGAAAGCGCTGGCGATTCGCCCCGGCCGGGACGGCGCCCTGAGCCTGATCGAGGCCTGAAACGGCGCCAGATTCCTCAAAAAAGCCGGGAACCGGACCGTTTGTTTCTTGTTTGTTTCACAGACAACGCTGAACGAGCCGGGATTGGCTTGCAAAGCTTGCTGATTTGTGTTCAACGAATCACACGGGCCAATCGTTAAGGGTCCGTTTCTTATCAGGAGAAGATATGGCCAAAGCCCCGAAAGCCGCCCCGCCTTCCCGCAAGCCCTGGACGTCCGATGACGTCAAGATGCTGAAGTCGATGGCCCGCAAGGAGCCGGCTTCCGCAATCGCCAAGGCTTTGAAGCGCACGGAAGGGGCGACCCGTCAGAAGGCGACCGCGCTCGGCGTCTCGCTCAACACGACCCGCGGCCGCGCCGCCGCCGCGCGCAAGACGACAACCGCCCGCAAGCCCGTCGCCGCCAAGAAGGCCGCTCCGAAGAAGGCCGCCGCCAAGAAGGCCCCCGCGAAGAAGGCCGCCGCCAAGAAGGGCGCGCGTCGCGGCTGACGCGAAAGCGCCTGATTGTAAGGCAAACCCTCATTCCCCCGCCTCACATGCGGGGGGAGAGGGCTTCAGGGTTGCGAGAACAAACAGAGATCATTTGGAACTGACGCCGGCTTTGTTTTGTTTGCGGGCGAAAAGACGAGTAGAGCAACGCCGCCGCCATTCGCTCTCCGCTACTGGCAGTAGGGTTAGCGGCGCCTCCGCAACAACAAAGCTGAAACAAGCCGAACCACTCCCGCGACCGCAAGGCGAACGCCTTGCAAACGCAATCCCCTACCCCACACCAAATCTGTTCCTCAGCCAGGCCAGCCGCGTTTGCGCCTCCCCCGGCTCATAAGCCTGGGCGACGCCGGAACCCCACACCGGCCCCGGCCATGCGGCGTCGCCCTCGCGTCTTCCCACGACATGGGCGTGGAGTTGCCGCACGATATTTCCTAGCAACCCGAGGTTGATCTTCTCGACGCCGGGCCAGTCGCGCAAAACCTCCGCCGCCCGCGTCATCTCCTCGGTGAGCCGCCCGCGCTCGTCCGCATCCAGATCCGTCAGCTCCACCAAGCCCGGACGGCGAGGAACCAGGATCACCCAAGGGAAGCGCGCATCGTTCATCAGAACCACGTGCGACAGCTTGAGATCGCCGACGACGAAACTATCTGCCGCCAGCTTGAGATCGAGCGCGAAACTCACAGCCAGCTCGTCCCGTGCGGCCCTTTGGGCAGGCCGAGCCGCGCCGCCAGCGTCTCGGCGATATCAGCAAAGCTCGCGCGCGCGCCGATCGGCCCCGCCTGCACGTCGCCGAAGGCGAGGATCGGCGCATGTTCGCGCGTATGGTCGTAGCCTCGCCAGGTCGGATCGTTGCCGTGGTCGGCGGTGATGACGCAGACGTCGCCCGGCCGCAGCGCGCTTTGAATCTGCGGCAGTTGCCGGTCGAACCGCTCCAGACAGGCGGCGTAGCCCGGCACGTCGCGACGGTGGCCGTATTCGGTGTCGAAATCGACGAGATTGACGAAGATGAGCCCGCCCTCGCCGGTCTCGCGCAATGCGCGGCCGAGGAACTCGACATGTTCGTCGTTGGACTTGCCCTTCAGCTCCAACCCGGTGTCGCGGTGCGCGAATATGTCGCCGATCTTGCCCACCGTGACGATCTGCCGCCCAGCCGCCGCCGCCCGCGCCAGCAGATTGCCGGGCAGCGGCGGAATCGAGAAATCCTTGCGGTTGGCGGTGCGATGGAACTGACCCACCCTTTCGCCAACGAACGGCCGCGCGATGACGCGGCCGATGTTGAGCGGATCGCACAGCGCGCGCGCAATGCGGCAGACGTCGTAGAGCCGCTCCAACCCGAACGCGTCCTCGTGCGCGGCGATCTGGAACACCGAGTCGACCGAGGTGTAGCAGATGGGTTTGAGCGTCCGCAGATGCTCCTCGCCGTGACGCTCGATGATCTCGGTGCCCGACGCATGGCAATCGCCGAGGATGCCGGTGAGCTTCGCCTTGGCGATCAGCTCGCGCGTCAGCTCCGACGGAAACGCGGGCGTCTTCGCAGGGAAATAGCCCCAATCGAACTCGACCGGCGTGCCGGCGATCTCCCAATGCCCCGACGGCGTATCCTTGCCGCGCGAGGTCTCGACGCCATAGCCCCATTGCCCCGTAGGCGCCTTGCAGGCGAAGCCCGGCGGCTTGGCCCCCGTCGAGGCGTGCATCGCCAGCCCGAGCCCGAGCTTGTCGAGGTTGGGCAGGCTGAGCGGCCCGGCGCGCAACCCCGCGCGGTCGCCCCGCCCCGCCGCGCAGGCCGCGGCGATGTGGCCGAGCGTGTCGGCGCCCTCGTCGCCGTAATCGCCGGCGTCGCGCGCGCCGCCGCAACCGACCGAATCCAGAACGATGATGATCCCGCGCGCCATGCCGGCTCCTTATAGTTCTTATAGCGGCGCGAGCGCCGCCGCGAGCAGCGCTCTCGTATAGTCCTCACGCGGGCGGCTGAAAATCTGCGCCGCCGGCCCGCTCTCCACCACTTTGCCCGCCTTCATCACCATGATGTCGCTGGCGAGCGCCCGCACGACCTCCAGATCGTGACTGATGAACAGATAGGCAAGCCCGCGTCGTCGCTGCAGTTCGGCTAACAGATCCACCATCTGCGCCCGCACACTCTTGTCGAGCGCCGAGGTCGGCTCGTCGAGCACGACAAAGCGGGGATCGAGCGCCATCGCGCGGGCGATGGCGATGCGCTGGCGCTGTCCGCCCGAGAACTCGTGCGGGTAGCGGTCCATCGTGCCGACATCGAGCCCGACGTCCTCCAACGCCCGCGCCACCTTGTCGCGCCGCGCCGCCGCGTCGAGCTTCAGCCCCTGCGCAACCAGCCCTTCCTCGACGATCTCTGCGACCGATAGCCGCGGCGACAGCGAGCCGAACGGGTCCTGAAACACGATCTGCATCTCGCGCCGCAGCGGCCGCATCTCCGCGCGGCTCAGCCCGTCGATGCGCTTGCCGTCGAACGTGATTGGCCCCTGCGAGCGGATCAGCCGCAGCACCGCCAGCCCCAGCGTCGTTTTGCCCGAGCCGGATTCGCCGACCACGCCGAGCGTAGCGCCGGCCCTGAGGTTGATCGTCACCCCGTCGACCGCCTTCACATGGCCGATGACGCGGCGCAGGAACCCCTTGCGGATCGGGAACCAGATCTTGAGATCGTCGGTCGCGACAATCGTCGGCGCGCTCGGGTCGGACGGCGGCGGCTCGCCCTTCGGCGCGGCGTCGATCAACATGCGGGTATAAGGATGCTGCGGGTTGGCGAATACGGCCGCCGTCGCGCCCGCCTCGACGATCCGGCCCTCGCGCATCACCGCGATCTTGCTGGCGAGCTTGCGCACCAGATTGAGGTCATGCGTGATGAACAGGATCGCCATGCCGTATTTGGCCTGGAGATCGCGCAGCAGCGCCAGGATCTGCGCCTGCACCGTCACGTCGAGCGCCGTCGTCGGCTCGTCGGCGATGAACAGATCCGGCCGGTTGGCCAGCGCCATGGCGATCATCACCCGCTGGCGCTGCCCACCCGAAAGCTGATGCGGGTAGGCGCCGAGCCGCGACTCCGGCTCAGGTATGCCGACCTCCTTCAGCAACTCCACCACCCGCTTGCGCACCGCCGGGCCCCGCCCGCCGTGCAGCTCGATGATCTCGCCGATCTGCCGCTCCAGCGTATGCAGCGGGTTGAGCGAGGTCATCGGCTCCTGGAACACCATGGTGATGCGCGCGCCGCGCACTTCGCGCAGTTCCCGCTCGCTCATCGTCAGCGTGTCGCGCCCGGCGAACAGGATCTGGCCTTTCACCGCAGCGCCCTGCACCAGCCGCACGACCGCCTGCGCCGTAACCGTCTTGCCGGAGCCGGATTCGCCGACCAGCGCCAGCGTCTGCCCGCGCTCAAGCGTGAACGACGCGCCCTCGACCACCACGCGGCCGCCGAAGGCGATGGTGAGATCGCGCACATCGAGCAGCGGCGCGCTCAACCGAAGGTCTTCCGGGGATCGAACGCGTCGCGCACCGCCTCGCCGATGAAAACCAGCAGCGACAGCATGATCGCGACGACAAAGAAGGCCGACAGCGCCAGCCACGGCGCCGACAGGTTGTCCTTGCCCTCGAACAGCAATTCGCCCAGCGAGGGCGAGCCCGGCGGCATCCCCAGGCCGAGGAAATCGAGCGAGGTCAGCGCGCCGATGGAGGAATTGACGATGAACGGCGCAAACGTCAGCGTCGCCACCATCGCGTTGGGCAGCACATGTTTGACGATGATACGGAAATCGCTCAACCCCAGCGCGCGGGCCGCATTGACGTACTCGAAGTTGCGCGCCCGCAGGAATTCCGCCCGCACGACATGCACCAGGCTGACCCAGGAGAACAGCAAAAGAATCGTCAGCAGCACCCAGAAGCTCGGCGCCAGCATCGCCGACAAGATGATGAGAATGTAGAGTTGCGGCAGCGACGACCAGATCTCGATGCCGCGCTGCATGACGAGATCGAGCCGGCCGCCGAAATAGCCCTGCACCGCCCCCGCCGCGACGCCGACCACCGACGACACCCCCGCCAGGATCAGCCCGAACAGCACCGAGATGCGGAAGCCGTAGAACAGCCGCGCCACGACGTCGCGTCCGTTGGCGTCGGTGCCGAGCCACATCGGCTCCAGGTCGTGACAGGAGCCGCCGTCGGCGGGCGGGCTCTTGGGCGGATGCGCTTCGAGCGCCGCCTTGCATTGGGCTTGCGTCAGCAACCAGGTCGGCGGCGAGGGCACCGGCGTCGGCAAGTCTAGCTTGACCGTATTGTTGGCGAAGCGGACCGGCGGCCAGATCATGAAGCCATGCGCGTCGATCTCGTCGGCGATGAAGGCGTCGCGATAATCCGCCACCGCCTCGAAGCCGCCGAACTTGTCGCCGGGATAGTCGACGAACACCGGAAACAACCACTCGCCCTTGTAGGCCACGAACAGCGGCCGGTCGTTGCAGATCAGTTCGGACGCCATCGAGGCGAAGAACAGCGCCAGGAAGATCCAGAACGCGTAATAGCCGCGCCGGTTGCGCCTGAAGTTTTCCAGCCGGCGGCGATTGAGCGGGGAGAGTTTCACGACGCTCTCCGTCGCCTGAAGGCGCACAACCTCGGCCTCATCAAACCTCCCGCGTCTCGAAATCGATGCGCGGGTCGATCAGCGTATAGGTGACGTCGGAGATCAGGTTGACGACCAGTCCGAGCAGCGCAAACATATAAAGAGTGCCGAGCACCACAGGATAATCGCGGTTGATCAGCGATTCATAGGAGAGAAGCCCGAGCCCGTCGAGCGTGAACACGCGCTCGATCAGCAGCGACCCCGTGAAGAACGCGCCGACGAACGCGCCGGGAAAGCCGGCGACGACGATCAGCATCGCGTTGCGGAACACATGACCGTAAAGCACCTGACGCTCGTTCAAGCCCTTCATCCGCGCCGTCTGCACGTAGGCCTTGCGGATCTCGTCAAGAAACGAGTTCTTGGTCAACAGCGTCGAGGTCGCGAACGAGCCGATCACCAACGAGGCCACCGGCAGCGTGATGTGCCAGAGATAATCGAGAAACTTGTGCGGCCAATCCATGTCGGGGAAATTCTCCGACGTCAGCCCGCGCAGCGGAAACACGGCCCAGAACGAGCCGCCGCCGAACAACGTCAGCAACAGGATCGCAAACAGGAAGCTCGGGATCGCATAGCCGACGATGACGAAGCCCGACGACCAGACATCGAACCGCGTCCCGTCGCGCACCGCCTTGGCGATGCCGAGCGGGATCGAGATCGCATAGGAGATCAGCGTCATCCACAGCCCCAGCGACATCGACACCGGCAGTTTTTCGCGGATCAGCTGCGTCACCGGCGCGTCGCGATAATAGCTGCGGCCGAGGTTGAAGGTGGCGTAGTCGCGCGCCAGGATCAGGAACCGCTCCCACGCCGGCTTGTCGAATCCGTATTGCTGCTCCAGCTGCTTGATGAACTTCGGGTCAAGGCCCTGCGAACCGCGATAGCGCGAGGCGATGTCGGCCGCCCCGCCGCTGGTTCCGCCGATCCCGTTCTGGTCGGCGTTCTGCAACTGCGCGATCGCCCGCTCGACCGGCCCGCCCGGCACGAACTGCACGATGGCGAACGAGACCAGCATGATGCCGAACAGCGTCGGGATCATCAGCAGCAGGCGGCGCAGGAGATAGCTCAGCATGGAAGCCTATGACGCAAAGCGCTGCGGCGCCGCTTCCCGCCTTGCGGGGCAGGGAAACGGCCGGCCGAAGCTCCAATCACAGCCCGATCTTCTTCGCCTTGGCTTCATCCCACCACCAGCTGTCCGGCGCGCCGACGCCGAGCTTGGGCTGCCGCTCCGGCCGCGAGAACGCGTCCCAATGCGCGAGCCAGACCGTGTCTTTGTACCACGCCGGCATCCAGTAGCGCCCCGCCCGCCACAGCCGGTCGAGACAGCGGCAAGCCGTGGTCAGCTCCTCGCGCGTCGTCGCGTTGGCGGCCGTCTCCACCATCGCGTCGAGCGCGGGCTCCTTAACGCCGGCGAGGTTGCGCGACCCCACCGTATCGGCCGACGACGACGAGAACAGCGTGCGCAACCCCGCCCCCGGCGTATCGGAGCCCGACAGGTTGAGCGCCGTCATATCGAAATCGAACGCGTCGACCCGCGCCTTGTACTGGCTCGAATCGACCACGCGCGAGCGCGCCTCGATCCCGAGCTTCTTCATATTCTGCCGCCACGGCGCGGTGTGCGGCTGGAACAGCTCCGAGGAATCGAGGAACTCGAAGGCGAGCGGTTGCCCATCCGGCAGCAACAGCCGCTCGCCGTCGCGCTTGCAGCCCGCCGCCAGCAATAGTTCATAGGCGCGCTTCAGCAGCGTCCGGTCCGACCCCGAGCCGTCCGACACCGGCGGCAGATATGGCTCGCCGAACACCTCGTCGGGCGCCTTGCCGCGCCACGGCTCCAGCAGCTTCAGTTCGTCCTGCCCCGGCTTGCCCTTGGCCTCCATGATCGTATTCTGGAAATGCGACGTCACCCTTTTGTAGGACGAGTACATCACATTCTTGTTGGTCCATTCGAAGTCGAAACACAGCGTGATCGCCTCGCGCACCCGCGGGTCCTTGAACACGGGCCGGCGCAGGTTGAAATACCACGCCTGCATCTGGCTCGGCGCGCCGGTGTGCAGCGTCTCCTTCAGCACGCGCCCGTCGCGCATGGCGGGGAAGTCGTAGCCGTTGGCCCAGGTGCGCGAGGTGTATTCCTCATGATAGTTGATCGCGCCGGCCTTGAACGCCTCGAACGCGACCTGCCGCTCGCGATAATATTCGTAGCGCATCGTCGCGAAATTGTTCTGCCCGATGTTGATCGGCAGCTCGCGCGCCCAGTAATTTTCGTCGCGCGCGAACTCGATAAAGCGGCCCTGCTCGAACCGGCTCACCTTGTAGGGTCCCGATCCCAGCGGCGCCTCCAGCGTCGAGGCGTCGAAGTCGCGCCCCGTCCACCAGCGGGACGAGAACACCGGCATCCCCGCCACGATCAGATGCGCGTCGCGGCTGCGCTCCTTGATGAAATTCACCAGCACGACGTCGTCGCTCTCGGCCGTGACCGATTCCATCTCGCGCAGCAGGATCGCATAGACCGGATGCGCCTTCTCCTTCAGCGTCGCCAGCGAGAACGCGACGTCGGCGGCGGTGAGCTGCGAGCTATCGGAGAATTTGGCTTCCCCGCGCAGCCGGAACCTGTATTGCAGCTTGTCGGCGCTGATCCGCACCGATTTCGCCAGCAGGCCATAGACGGAATCGGGCTCGTCGCCGTTGCCGCTCATCAGCGTGTCGAAGGTCGCGGTCATGCCCGCGGCGCCGTCGCCCTTGCGGGAAAAGATGTTGAGCGTATCGAAGGTCTCGAAATTCTGATTTCCCGTCGTGCCGGTGATCTGCAACGACAGCTTGCCGCCTTTCGGCGCTTGCGGGTTGACATAGGCGAGATGCGGGAAATCGACCGGCAGCGCGAGATCGCCGAAAGCGGAGAGACCGTAGGTCTCGACGTCGTCGGCGCGCGCCGGCGCAAGACCCGCCGCAAGCACGGCGGCCGCGCCTTTGAGCGCGTTGCGTCTTGTCATGCGGACCGCCATCAGGCTTGCTCCTTGGTAAGGTCTGGACTGCCGATTCGGTCGAGCGGCATATCGCGCCCCGGGCGGGCGGGAAAGCAAAAGGGTTGAACTATGAAAGACGCCTTTTTCGCGACGCCCGGCCGCCAAGGCTTCGGCTTTTCCGGCGGCGGCCTCGACCGCGTCTCCGCCCGCCGCGACAACCCCGATTACGTCGGGGCTTTAAGAGCGCGTCCGGACGCCCGCTTCGTCCTCATCGCCCGCGACATGCCGATCCTCGGCCGCGACGACGCGCAGGCGTTCTGGCCCGCCGAGCTCGCCGAGCATTTCGCCCCGGTTTGCGAAATCCTGCTCGGCCTCGAGCCCGACGGCGCCCCCCGGTTCGCCGCTTTGCTGCCCGATAACGCCGTCGAGCAGCGCAGCGACCTCAGCGACGGCTTCCTCGACCGGCGCGAGCTCTACATCCCCGGCCGCGACGATCTCACGCTGACCGACATGCGCTCGATCGCCATGCAGGGGTTGGTCGATCCACAAACGGTGGCGATCCTCGGCCAGGCCAAGGCGATCGCGCACTGGCACGCCCGCCACGGCTTTTGCGCCAACTGCGGCCAGCGCACGAGCCTCGCCGCCGCCGGCTGGCGGCGCGAATGCCCGTCCTGCCACGCCCAGCATTTCCCGCGCACCGACCCGGTCGTGATCATGCTCGCGGTCGACGGCGAGCGCTGCCTGCTTGGCCGCCAGGCCCGCTTCCCGAAGAACATGTATTCCGCCCTCGCCGGCTTCCTCGAGCCCGGCGAGACGGTCGAGGAGGCGGTGCGGCGCGAGATCCGCGAGGAGGCTGGCGTCGTCTGCGACGAGGTGCGCTATGTCGCCTCACAGCCGTGGCCGTTCCCGGCCTCGCTGATGATCGGCTGCCTCGCCCGCGCCGCGACGTTCGACGTCACCCGCGACGACGAGGAGCTGGAGGACGCGCGCTGGTTCGCGCGCGAGGAGGTCGCCGCCATGTACGAGAAGCGCCATCCGCAGGGCCTGCTGTTCCCCAACCGCATGGCGATCGCGCATCATCTGCTGAAGCACTGGCTGGAGTCGTGAGGTCCCGCACCGCTCAAGTGGTCGCTTTCGAACGACGCTTGTCGCGGGCATCCACGCGGATCGGCGCAACCATGCCCCTGCACAAGACGCGCTGGCGGGTCCATCGACCTTTGCGTCTGCGTTGGAACGGCGCGGCGTGGATATCAGGGACAAGCCCGGCCACGACGGATGGCGACGGGGGACCCTGTAACTTGGCGAGCCCGTCTCGCCTCGCTCGCTTCATGCGCCCCCCCGCGTGACCTCTCCCGGCAGAATCGTCGACATCCTCGCCCCGGTCGCCGTCGACACCGCCTATTCCTACCGCGCCCCGCCCGAGTTGAACCTGCAGCCCGGCGATTTCGTCGCCATGCCGCTGGGGACGCGCACGGCGGTCGGCGTCGTCTGGGCCGCGCGCGAGGGCGACGGCGGCAACCTCAAGAGGGTCATCGAGGTGAAACCCTGGCCGCGGCTCGCCGAGCCGTTGCGCGATTTCGTCGACTGGATCGCCCGCTGGACGCTCACCCCGCGCGGCGCCGTGCTGCGCATGGCCGCCCGCACGCCCGAGCGCATCGAACCGCCGCCGCCGCGCTTCGGCCTCAAGGCGACCGGCGCCGCGCCGGCCAAGCTCACCCCCGCCCGCGCCCGCGCGCTGGAGGCGCTTGGCCCCACCACGCTGCCCAAATCCGAACTCGCGACGAAGGCCGGCGTCTCGGCCAGCGTGCTCGACGGCCTCCTCGCCGACGGCGCGCTGCAAACCGTCGCGCTTCCCCCAGAGCCGGCCGCCGCGCCGCCCGATCCCGATCACCACCAGCCGACGCTGGAGCCGGATCAGGCCGAGGCCGCCCAAACGCTGGCCGAGGCCGTCGCCGCCCGCGCCTATGCACCCTTCCTGCTCGAAGGCGTCACCGGCTCCGGCAAGACCGAGGTCTATTTCGAGGCCCTCGCCACCGCGCTGCGCGCCGGCCGCCAGACCCTCGTGCTGATGCCGGAAATCGCGCTCACCGCCCAGTTCCTCGACCGTTTCGTCGCCCGCTTCGGCGTACGTCCGGCCGAATGGCATTCCGGCGTGCCGGGCCGTCGGCGCGAGCGGCTGTGGGGCGCGGTCGCCAGCGGCGAGGCCAAGGTCGTCGTCGGCGCCCGCTCGGCGCTGTTCCTGCCGTTCCGTGATCTCGGCCTGATCGTGGTCGATGAGGAGCACGAGGGCGCCTACAAGCAGGAGGACGGCGTCGTCTACAACGCCCGCGACATGGCGGTGGTGCGCGCGCGGCTGGAGCAGGCCCCCATCGTGCTGGCCTCGGCCACGCCCTCGCTGGAGACCCGCGTCAACGCCGAGCAGGGCCGCTACCGCTGGCTGCGCCTCCACTCCCGCTACCGCGCCCGGGCCCTGCCCGAGATCGCGGCGATCGACCTGCGCCGCGCCGGCCCGCCGCGCGGCCGGTTCCTGGCGCCCAAACTGGTTGCGGAAGTCGAGACGACGCTGGCCGCCGGCGAGCAGGCCCTCCTGTTCCTCAACCGCCGCGGCTACGCCCCACTGACATTATGCCGCGCCTGCGGCCACCGCTTCCAATGCCCGAACTGCTCGGCGTGGCTGGTCGAGCACCGCTTCCGCAAGGCGCTGATGTGCCACCATTGCGGGCATATCGAGCCGCGGCCGTCCGTCTGCCCGCAATGCCGGGAGCCCGACAGCCTCACCCCCTGCGGCCCCGGCGTCGAGCGCGTCGCCGAGGAGGCGGAACAGCTTTTCCCCGACGCCCGCCGGCTCATCCTGTCCTCCGACACCACGGGCGGGGTCGAGAAACTGCGCGAGGAGCTGGAAGCCGTGACGCGCGGCGATTACGACCTCATCATCGGCACCCAGCTGGTCGCCAAGGGCCACGATTTCCCGGGTCTCACTTTGGTCGGGATCGTCGACGCCGACGTCGGCTTGGCCAACGGCGATCCCCGCGCGGCGGAACACACGTTCCAGCTGCTGCGACAGGCGACCGGCCGCGCCGGCCGCGGCGAAAAGCCCGGCCGCGCCTATCTCCAGACCTACCAGCCCGAGCACCCTGTCATCGCGGCGCTGCTTTCCGGCGACGTCGAACGCTTCTATCGCACGGAGATCGAGCAGCGTCAGCGCGGCCGGCTGCCGCCGTTCGGCCGGCTCGCGGCGCTGATCGTGTCGGGCGAGGATCGCGGCGCCGCGGAAGCCCACGCGCGGGCGATTGCGCGCGCCGGGCATGGGCTGAAAGGCCAGTTCCGCCTCGCGCCCGTCTCGGGCGTACCCGGCGCGGACGAAATTTCGCTGCTAGGCCCGGCGGAAGCGCCGATTGCGCTGCTGCGCGGCCGCCACCGCTTCCGGCTGGCGGCCAAGGCGCCGCGCAGCGCCGATCTGCAAGGCTTTTTGCGCGCCCTGCTCGCCGCCGCCCCGCCGCCGCGCGGCGGGGTCAAGGTCAGCGTCGACGTCGATCCGCAGAGTTTCCTCTAATGCACAGGGGGGCCTGACGACGCGCGCTGACGCCATTTGCTCCGGAACCGGCCCGGACCGGGCCGGCTCCCTTACGTCAACCGGCGATCACCAATGCCGATGCCAATGACGCCAATGATGATGATAGCCCCAGCCGGGACCGTAGACAGGCCCGCCCCAGTAGTGGTGGTGGTTCGGGCGGCAACCCCAGGGGGTGGGATGACCCCAAGGCCCGCATCCGCCCCAGGCTTCGGCCGGCGCGGTCGTCGCCAAAGTCGAAACCGCCGCCATGCCGCCGACGGCGAGCAAAGCAAATATGGCTTTCCTCAAAGCAACCTCCTTAGGTAGTGACACCGATAACTATGCGCCGTCGAAGATGAACGCAAGCTGAAGCAATGTGACGCGTTTTTCTGCGTCAAAACTTGGACCAAGACAACAAAACGCCACTATCGAACGACTTGGGCCGCCGCGCCCGCCCGCCCCGTTCGCGCAGATTTGCTCACCGCCGCGGCGCTTTCGGTCTTACATAAGCTGCGGAAACCCGGCGATTTTCGTCGCAATTCGCGCCGCCAGGGAGACCCGTCATGGCCGACGACCTCACCGATTCGGAAATCGCGCTGCTTTGCGATATTGGCGAATTCGAGCTGGCGAGGGCCGGCGAGGCCGAAAAGCGCGACCTGCAGCGTCTGGTTTCGGGCGGCTATGTCGAGCCGGCGCATGGCCGCCCGGGATCGGCCTTCCAGCCTACGGCGAAAGGCGCCGCCTTGCTGGGCGAGCGCGGCGCCGGGTTGAACGAGGCGTAACGCCGGCCTGTAGGCGCAATTGTCTGTTATTCTGACCCGCGCCGTCCCCTCAATGCGATGCGTATCCTTGACTTGCGACGTGAACACCGCCGCTCGCGCAACGGTGGTCTGGCCAAGATCGCAGGCGACGTCGACTATAGCGCAGAGCATAGGCGCGTCGCTATATTGAAGCATCCAAAATATAAACCCGTAGATATACTCACCCGTGTTGACGCAAATATATGGACTGCAAATAACATGTCCGGGCCGATCAAGACAAACGCCGATCTCGGAGCCAGACCGCACTCCGACCTCGTGGCCTTCCATCGCGATGTCGTTGGAAACCGAGTTCGGCGTCAACGACATTGTTTGGCAAATCACCGCGCGGAGGCGCGACATCGCCAGCAGGCCACGCTGATGCTTAAACGCCCGCATCCATACGTGGCCGCGCCGGACCCGCCGGCGCCGCAAGGGACACGAATCGGCGCCTAAGCCCCTGAAAAGCCCGCGCGCCGGACTGTCCCTGCATCAGCCCTGCAGGCGCGCCACCAGTGCGTCGCTGACCTCGAAATTGGCGGTCACGTTCTGCACGTCGTCGTTGTCTTCGAGCGCGCCGATCAGCTTGAGGATCTTCTCGCCGGCCTCGTCGTCGACGGGAACCGTGTTCTGCGGCCGCCAGACCAGCGACGCCTTGCGCGGCTCGCCGAACTTGGCCTCCAGCGCCTTCTGCGCGTCCTTCAGCGCCTCCATCGAGGTGACGATCTCGTGGCCCTCCTCGCCCGATTGCACGTCGTCGGCGCCGGCGTCGATCGCCGCCTCCAGCATCGCGTCGTCGCTCGCGGCCGTCTTGTCGTAGACGATCAGCCCGACGTGATCGAACATGAACGACACCGCGCCGGTCTCCGCCAGCGCCCCGCCGGCCTTGGTGAAATAGGACCGCACCTCGCCCGCGGTGCGGTTGCGGTTGTCGGTCAGCGCCTCGACGATCACGGCGACCCCGCCCGGCGCATAGCCCTCGTAACGCACCTCGTCATAGTTCTCGAGGTCGCCCGCCGAGGCCTTCTTGATCGCGCGCTCGATATTGTCCTTGGGCATGTTTTCCGCCCGCGCCGCCAGCACCGCCATCCGCAGCCGCGGGTTCATGCCGGGATCGGGCGCGCCCATCTTGGCGGCGACGGTGATCTCGCGCGCCAGCTTGGAGAACAGCTTGGAGCGGATCGCATCCTGCTTGCCCTTCTTGTGCATGATGTTCTTGAACTGACTGTGCCCAGCCATGACCGTCCCGCGCTTTGAATTGAGATGGCGGCTCCTATACGCGCGCGGTTTGGGGAAGGGAAGACTTGCCAAGCGCTTCGACCCATCCGATAGCGTCGCGCATGCCTGCGCCCGACCTGCACGCCACCCTCGCCGTCTACCGCGTCCGCAGCGACGCCGGCGCGATTGAAGCGCGCGCGCAAGCCATCGCCATCGAGCAGAGCATCGAGGCGCCGCTGGAGGCGGTGCGCGACGAGGCCGTGCGGCGCGACATCGTCGCCCGCGTCGGCGCGATCCGCGATCTCGGCGGCGGAAGCTTCGAGGTCGAGATCCGACTGAGCCATCTGACCTTCGGCGCCGACGCCGGCCAGCTGCTCAACATGCTCTATGGCAATTCCTCGCTGCAGCAGGACGTGGAGTTGCTGGACTTCCGGCTCGACCCCGAGCTGCTCGGCGGCTTCCCCGGCCGCGGCCAGGGGATCGCCGGCCTGCGCGCCCGCGCCGGCGCGCCGAACCGCGCCCTCACCTGCGTCGCGATCAAGCCGCAGGGGCTGCCTTCCGCGGGGCTCGCCACCCTGGTCGAGCGCTTCGCGCTCGGCGGCGTCGACTTCATCAAGGACGATCACGGCATCGCCGACGGCGCATTCGACGAGCGCGTGCGCGCCTGCGCGCAGGCCGCCCAGCGCGCCGCCGACGCGACCGGGCGCCTCTCCCACTACGTCCCCAACCTCTCAGGCAACTTCGTCGCCATGCGCGAGCAGATCGCCCGCCTGCGCGAGGCGGGGCTCGGCGCGGCGATGGTGGCGCCTATGATCGCCGGCCTCTCCAACGCGCAGGCGCTCGGTGCGGAAAACCCCGACATCGCCTTTTTCGCCCACCCGACGATGGGCGGCGCCGCGCGCATCGCCCCGCCGGCGCTGATGCGGCTGTTCCGTCTCGTCGGCGCCGACGTCGGCATCTTCCCCAACTACGGCGGCCGTTTTGGCTATTGCCAAGAGACCTGCCGCGCCGTCGCCGCAACGCTGCGCGAACCCTGGCCGGGCGGCTTCAGCGACGCCATGCCGGCCCCCGCCGGCGGCATGACCACCGCGCGGGTTGCGGAGATGCTGGCGTTCTATGGGCGCGACACCATGTTGCTGATCGGCGGCGCGCTGCTCGTCGCGCCGCCGGAGCGGCTGACGGCCGAGACCGCCGCTTTCGTGCGCGCCGTGGCCGAGGAGGGACGATGACCAATCTGCGCAAGGCGCTGGCGGACTACCGCTGGGAAGGCGTGGATGTCCGCGCCTACAAGGACGAGGCGACCGCGCCGTTCCGCAGCGTGACGCGGCAGGTGCTCGCGTCCGCGCCCGATCTCAAGGGCGAGCTGCGCTATTTCGAAGTCGCACCCGGCGGCTGGACGACGCTGGAGCGCCACGCCCACGTCCACGCCGTGACGATCCTGCGCGGCGCCGGCCGGGCGCTGGTCGGCGAGGAGGTGTTCGACGTCGCCCCGCTCGATCTCGTCACCGTGCCGGCTTGGGGCTGGCACCAGTTCCGCGCTTCCGCCGAGGAACCGCTCGGCTTCCTCTGCATGGTCGACGCCGAGCGCGACCGGCCGCAACTGCCGACGTCGGATGAGCGCGCCGCGCTGCAGGCGATCCCCGACGTCGCCCGCTTCCTCGCCGGCTCTTGAAAACGAGGCGCCGGCGGCGCATGTGAAATGCGGAGGCCGACATGCGCTATCTCATCGCTGTGTTTCTACCCTGGCTCGCGTTCTTCACGCTGGGCATGCCGATCAGCGGGATCATCTGCCTGATCCTGCAACTGACCATCATCGGCTGGCTGCCCGCGGCGATCTGGGCGTTCTTCGCCATCAACAACTATTACGCCGAGCAGCGCGAAAACGACCTTCGCCGCGAGCTGGGGCGCGGCTGAGCGCGCCCCTTTGAGGGCTACGCTCAGGAAATCAGCTTCTTGAACCAGCCCTTCTTCTCGCCCTCGACCGGCGCGGCCTCGGCTTCGGGCGCGGGTTGCTCCGGCGCGGGCGGCGCCAGCACGACGGCGAACTTGTCGAAGAACTCGCCCGCCATCTTCTTGGCGGTGCCGTCGATCAGCCGATTGCCGAGCTGCGCCAGCTTGCCGCCGATATGCGCGTCGACGGCGTATTCGAGCCGCGTCGCCTCCGGCCCTTCCGCCGTCAGCTTGACCGTCGCGCCGCCTTTGGCGAAACCCGCCACGCCCCCGGAACCTTCGCCGGAGATGCGGTAGCCGTTCGGCGCGTCGATGTCGCCGATTGTCACCTTGCCGGAAAAGTTCGCCTTCACCGGCCCGACCTTGACCACCACCGTCGCCGTCATCTCGTTGGGCGCGGTGACTTCCAGCTTCTGGCAGCCGGGGATGCACTGGGCGAGCACTTCCGGGTCGTTGAGCCCTGCCCAGACCTTGTCCTGAGACACAGGAATCACTTGGGCGTCGTTCATCTGCATCGGGCGTTCTCCCTCGGCGCCGCATCATATATGCGGCGTCCGAAGGCGGGGCTAACATGGCCGCGAGCCGCAAGCCAATGGCGCCTTCGGGCGGACCGGCCCGCTAAGTCCCGGCCCGGCGGGAACTTTGCGCCGGACTTCGGGTTGCAACGGCGCGCGGCTCGCAGCGAGCTAAAGCGCGAACCCGCCATCGGCCAAGTGTATCTGACCGGTGGTGAAGGCGCTCTCGTCCGAGGCGAGATAGACCGCCAAAGCGGCGATCTCTTCCGCCTTGCCGAGGCGCCCCATAGGCTGGCGGTCGACAAAGGCTTGCCGGACGCCCTCCACCGGCTGGCCAGTGTTGGCCGCCAGTGTCGACATGCGTTGCTCCAGCGACGGGCTCTCTACGGTGCCGGGGCAGATCGCGTTGCAGCGTATCCCCTTGCGGATGAAATCTGCCGCCACCGACTTGGTCAGGCCGATCACCGCCGCCTTCGAGGCGCCGTAGACGTAGCGGTTGGGGATGCCGCGCACCGACGAGGCCGCCGAGGCGATATTGACGATGGAGCCGCCGCCCTTCGCCAGCATTGCCGGCAGGAACGCGCGGATCGTCCGGTGCATCGACTTCACGTTGAGGTCGAACGAGAAATCCCAGTCGGCGTCGGAGCAATCGAGCGCGCTGCCGTGGTGGACGAAGCCGGCGCAATTGAACAGCACGTCAACGGCTCCGATCTCGCGCGCCAGCGCCTCGACCGCTTCCGTTGAGCGCACGTCGAGTCGGCGTGTCTCGCCCTTGAGGCCGGCGAGGCCCGCCTCGTTGAGATCGGTGGCGATCACGCGCGCCCCTTCGGCCGCGAAGGCTTCCGCGGTCGCGCGGCCGATGCCGGCGGCGGCGGCGGTGAGCAAAGCGGTCTTGCCCGCGAGACGGTTCATGATTTCCTCCCTTTATGAGCGGTTCAGCCGCGGCCGCGATAGGCCGCGACGCCCTGGTCGGGCGCCCAGACCCCCTTCGGCAGTTCGCCCGTCTGCCAGAACACGTCGATCGGGATGCCGCCGCGCGGATACCAATAGCCGCCGATCCGGAGCCAGCGGGGCTCAAGCAGCGTCTTCAGCTCCTTGCCGATCCGCACCGTGCAATCCTCGTGGAACGCGCCGTGATTGCGGAAGCTCGCCAGATGCAGCTTCAGCGATTTCGACTCGACGAGCCATTGATCCGGCACATAGTCGATGACGAGATGGGCGAAGTCGGGCTGCCCCGTCACCGGACAGATCGAGGTGAACTCGGGGACGGCGAAGCGGGCGACGTAATCGACGTCGGGGTGCGGATTGGGCACCCGCTCGAGGGTGCGAGCGTCGGGCGCGTCGGGGATTTTGGAGAAATGTCCGAGGGCGTGGAGGTCTGACATGCCAGGGGCCTAGGGGATGGTGCGCGAAGGGTCAAGGTTCAGAGCGCAACGCCGTCGCGATCAATGACGGCTTGCATGTGAGGGCTCGCCGAGCGCCAGTCCGCCGCATCGACCTTGAACGGCAGATCGCTTTCAGAGAAAGCGTCCTGGAAGTCGGCGAGCTGCGACAGGGTCAACGACTCGTCGCCTTTGAAGGCGAGGTCGAGATCGGAATAGGGTCTGTAAGAAGTCTTGGCTCGGCTGCCGAAAACCCAAACGCTGAAGCCGGGCGGCAGATGTTCTGAAAGAACATCTTTCACGATCTGATGCTGCTCGGCGTCCAAGGCGATGCTCATGCGGACGTCGCCGCCTCGAGCCGATCACGCAGATGACGCGCCTCGATCAGAAACGCGGGGATGATGGCGAACACTTTGCGAGCTTTTGTCTCGTCGTAGGCACGGCTCGTGATGCTGCGCGCATTTCGGTAGTCCTTCCACCGCGGCCAGCCGTGAACGAGAAGTCCCCTCTCCGACCCGGTGCGGATGAGGTCCGGGAAAGTCAGCTCCTCGACCTCGACAGGGCTGGGCGAAACCATCTTCAGATAGCGTTTCAACATCTTGTGGCTCAACTCGTAGACGAACTCGAAGCGCTGGATGCAGCCGTCGCGCAAGAGATCGTTGTCGGGCGCCTGCGCATGCTGCGCTAAGCCGGCTTCAAGCAAGGCGATGGCTTGCGTCAGAGGCGCTATGTCCAGTTCGATAGCCACCCGAGACTCCTTCGCCTCGGCTGGGCCGTTCGATGTCGACGAAAATCACCCAAGCGGAAACTCCGCCTCGGCCACGTACGGCCCTCCCCCAACCCCGTCCCTGGCCGACATCAGTGCGAAACTGGTCGCCAGGAATCCCGGCGCCTCCAGCCGCCCGCGCGAAGCCAGATAGTCGGCGACCGACGCCGGACTGACCCCGCGCATCCGGGCCAACGTCACATGCGGCGTGAAATTGCGCGTCTCTGGCGGCAGGCCGAGCCGGCGCAAACGCCGCTCGTGATCGGCGGCGAGTTCGGTGAGCGTCGCCGCCGGCTTCACCTTGGCGACGATGGCGCGCGGCCTGTCGCCGCCAAACCAGCTCAACCCCTCGAACGCGATGGCCACCGGCGGGCGCGCGACCTCGTCGAGCGCCGCCAGAACCTCGTCGGCGAGCCGCGCGTCGATGTCGCCGATGAAGCGCAGCGTGATGTGGTAGTCCTCGGGCTCGATCCACCTTGCGCCGATGAGCCCGCCACGCGCCAGCGCCAGCGCCGCGCCGACGTCCTCGGGTAGCTCCAGCGCGGTGAACAGGCGCGGCATGGGACCTCGCGCACCGTCAGCGCAATTTCGACAGCGCGCCGGCGACCCTGAGTTCGATTTCGTCGGCGAGCGACTTGGCGACCCGCAACTCGGCGTCGCGGCCGGCGCGCAGATCGGCGTAGCTTTGCAGCGTGCGATCGTAAACGGCCGCATTCGTGGCCGAGCCGGAGTAGATCGGCTTGTCCTTGTCGCCGTCGATCTTCGTCAGCGTGAACAGCGCCGTGCCGGTGACGGTCGCCGCGTCGGCGGTCTGGATCTGCGACTCGATGGTCGGCGTCGTCGTGCTCTTGGAAAGCTTGATCGTCAGCCGGTACCTCGGCTTCGGCGTTTCGCCGGAGCCGTTGAGCCGGGTGATGAGGTTATCGGCGAGATAGTGGCCCATGCGGTCGGGAATCGGGGCGACCTCGATCTCGCGCAGCGCCTGTACGAGACCGGGATTGGCGGCCTCGCCATAGAGCGGCTGGAAGCAGCCGGCGGTAAAGGCTGCGAGCAGCAGCGTGGCGGCGATTTTCGCCCTCGTCATCCCCGCGAAAGCGGGGACGAGATCGGACGCCCGGCTAAACCACGACATTGACGATCCTGTTCGGGACGACGACCACCTTCTTCGGCGGCTTATTATCCAACGCCCGCTTCACCGCGTCGAGGGCCAGGGCGGCGGCTTCGACGGTTTTTGCATCCGAGTCGCGCGGCACGGTGACGTCGGCGCGCTTGCGGCCGTTGACCTGCACCGGCAACGTCACCTCATTGGAGACGATCAGCGAACGGTCGACCGCCGGCCACGGGCTCTGGCTCGCCAGCGTCTCGTGTCCCAGCGCCTGCCAGCATTCCTCCGCCAGATGCGGCATCATCGGCGCGAAGGCGTGCACCAGCATGTCGCCGGCCTCAGCGAAAGCGTAGCGCAGGTCGTCGGCGACATCAGCCGTCTCGATGGCGCCGACCGCCGACGACAGCGTGTTGGCGAACTCGTAGATCGTCGCAATCGCGACATTGAACCGCAGGCGCTCGATGTCGTCTTCGATCTTGGCGAGGCTGGCGTGGGCGACGCGGCGGATGTCGGCGGCCTGCTTCGAAAACTCCGCCGGCTTGGCAGGGCGGGCGGCGCCGACGACGCGCTCGATCTCGGTGGTGAGCCGCCACAGCCGCTGCGTCTGCTTGTAGGCGCCCTGCACGCCGGCTTCGGTCCAGATCACGTCGCGGTCGGGCGGCGAGTCGGAGAGCATGAACCAGCGCGCGGTGTCGGCGCCGTAGCTGCCAATGATCTCGTCGGGATCGACCGTGTTGCGCTTCGACTTCGACATCTTCTCGATCGCGCCGATCTCGATCTCGGCGCCGCCGTCGAGCCGGAACGCCCTGCGGCCGGAGGCGTCGCCTTCGATGCGCACTTCCGCCGGGGCGACCCATTTGCCGTCCGCGTCGCGATAGGTCTCGTGCACGACCATACCCTGCGTGAACAGGCCGGCGAACGGCTCGGACACGGCGAGATGGCCGGTCTTGCTCATCGCCCGGGCGAAGAAGCGGGAATAGAGCAGATGCAGGATCGCGTGCTCGATGCCGCCGATATACTGGTCGACCGGCAGCCAGGCGTTGGCGATATCAGGGTCGGTCGGCGCGGCCTTGTTCCAGGGGTCGGTGAAGCGGGCGTAGTACCAGGACGAATCGACGAACGTGTCCATCGTGTCGGTCTCGCGCCGCGCCGGCTGGCCGCAGGAGGGACAGGCGACGTTCTTCCACGTCGGGTGATGGTCGAGCGGATTGCCCGGCCGGTCGAAGGTCACGTCGTCGGGCAGCTTCACCGGCAGATCCGCGGCGGGGACCGGGACCACGCCGCAGGCCTCGCAGTGGATGATCGGGATCGGGCAGCCCCAATAGCGCTGGCGCGAGACGCCCCAGTCGCGCAGCTTGTAGTTGACCTGCCGCTTGGCCTGCGGGCGATTGCCGAGGCTGCGCGCCTCCAGCCGCCGCGCGACCTCGTCGAAAGCCGCCTCGGGCGTCATGCCGTCGAGGAAGCGAGAATTGATCATCACGCCGTCGCCGACATAGGCCTCGTCGGTGACTGTGAACGTGGCCGGATCGACCCCGACCGGGCAGACGACGGGCGTTACCCCGAGCCCGTAGGCGTTGACGAAGTCGAGGTCGCGCTGGTCGTGGGCGGGGCAGCCGAAGATCGCGCCCGTGCCGTAGTCCATCAGGATGAAGTTGGCGACATAGACCGGCAGCGTCCAGTTCTCGTCGAACGGGTGCTTGACGCGCAGCCCCGTGTCGTAGCCCTTCTTCTCCGCCGTCTCGATGGCCGCGACCGAGGTGCCGATCTTGCGGCATTCCTCGATGAAGGCGGCGAGCTTCGGGTCCTTCGCGGCGACCTCGGCCGCCAGCGGGTGATCCGGCGCGATGGCCATGAATTTCGCGCCGAACAGCGTGTCGGGCCGGGTGGTGTAGATCTCCAGTTCGCCGCCACCGACCCGCTCGAAGCGCACCATCATGCCCTCGGAGCGACCGATCCAATTGCGCTGCATCAGGCGCACCTTCTCCGGCCAGCGGTCGAGGCCGTCGAGCGCGCTCAGCAGTTCCTGCGAATAGTCGGAGATCTTGAAGAACCATTGCGTCAGCTCGCGCTGCTCGACGACAGCGCCGGAGCGCCAGCCGCGCCCGTCGATCACCTGCTCGTTGGCGAGCACCGTGTGGTCGACCGGGTCCCAGTTCACCTTCGATCTTTTCCGCGCGACGAGGCCCGCGGCGAGGAAGTCGAGGAACAGCTTCTGCTGGTGGCCATAATAGCTGACGTCGCAGGTCGCGACCTCGCGCGACCAGTCGAGCGACAGGCCCATCGACTTCAGCTGCGCCCGCATCGCGTCGATGTTGGCGTAAGTCCAAGTGGCGGGATGGGTGTTGTTCTGCATCGCCGCGTTCTCGGCCGGCATGCCGAAGGCGTCCCAGCCCATCGGGTGCAGCACGTTCAGGCCGCGCGCGCGCTTGTAGCGCGCCACCACATCGCCCATCGCGTAGTTGCGCACGTGGCCCATATGGATGCGCCCCGACGGGTACGGGAACATTTCGAGCACGTAATAGCGCGGTCGCGAATCGTCGTTGGGCGTCGCGAAGACAGCGCGCTCCGCCCAGACCTTCTGCCATTTCGGCTCGGATTCGAGGCAATTGTAACGCTCGGGGCGCATTGGGGACGGTCTCGTGGCTTGATGAATTGGCGGGGGCAAACCATGAATTGCCGGCCGGGTCAATTCGCGTTCGGACGCCGCTGAAGCGCTTTTCCATGACAAAGGACGCCGTTATGACGGATTTACGACAGACTGCGCTGCAGGGGATTGACCGTATGCTTTATTCTCGGCGCGATCCCGTCATTCACCCCGTTTCCATCCTCGAGTTGCGGCCGACGCAGATGACGGTCGGCTATCGCGAAGTGGAGCGCAAGCGCGGGACCTGGGGCGCGAAGTCCGACAAGAACGCCGCGCTCGCCACCCACATGGCGCCGGTGGTGCTCGGGCCGGGCGGCGAGCGCTTCATCACCGACCACCATCACCTGACCCGCGCGCTGTTCGACGAGGGGCAGAAGGAGGTGTTCGTCACCGTCGTCGGCGACCTGCGCAAGGCCGACCCCGAGCGCTTCTGGACGCTGATGGATTTCCACGGCTGGACCCATCCGTTCGACGAGAAGGGCCTGCGCTGCGACTATGCGGACCTGCCGAAAACGGTGCAGGGGCTGAAGGACGACCCCTATCGCTCGCTGTCGGGCGCGTTGCGTCGCCAGGGCGGCTTCGCCAAGGATGCGACGCCGTTCTCGGAATTCGTCTGGGCGGATTTCTTCCGCTCGCGGATCAAGCTCAAGGACCTCAAGCGGGATTTCGACGCGGCGGCCGCGCAGGCGATGCGGCTCGCCAAGTCGTCCGACGCCGACTATCTGCCCGGCTGGTGCGGCCGGCAGGAGGACAAGCCCGCGGGCGGCAAGACCCGCGGCAAGAAGCCGGCCTGAAGCCTCAGATCGCGGCGGCCTCGGCGCCGGGAGCGGCCGACGCCCCGGCGAGCGCGTCGCGCAGGGCCTGCTCCTTCTGGCGGTCGAGCGAGGTCTTCAGCACCAGGCCGCCCGTGCCGCGCAACGCGTCGAGCACCTTGTCGGTCGTCATCTTGCGCACCAGCAGGAACAGCGCGGCGTTGCCCGGCTGCAACGCCTCGGCGATCCGCTTGGCGGCCTTGTCGTCGACGCCGATGTCGGTCAGCGCGCCGGACAGCGCGCCCGCGCCGGCGCCGAGCGCAGCGCCCGCCAGCGGCATCAGGAAGATGGTCCCGATCACCGCGCCCCACAGGCCGCCCATCATCGCCCCGGAGGCGGTGGTGCTGACGAGCTGGTTGAGCTTGACGTGGCCGCCCTCCTGCTTGACCGCGATGACGGCGTCGCCCAGCTCGATCAGGTATTCGGACTGCAACTCCAGGATTCTCTTGCGCATCTCCTCGGCGCGCGCTTCCGAGGGGTAGGTGATGACGATGAGGTCTTCCATCAGCGGGATCTCCGAGTTTTCAGCGAACCGTTGCTAAGCGGACGACACGACGGCCTGTCGACGCCTCGCCGATATAGGCGCCGGGACGGCGAGGCCCGCCTGGAAAGCCCATCACATCTTCGTAGAGCATCGCGTCGTCAGTCGCCCATGTCCCAGATCTCGGCGCTGGCGCCGGCGAGCTCGCGCACCCGCGCCTCATCGGCGCCGAACTCGCGCGCCGATCCCTCGTAGACCACGCGGCCGTCGTCGAGTACGTAAGCCCGGTCGGCGATCTCGACCGCCGCGCGCACGTTCTGCTCGACCAGCAGGATCGACACGCCCTCCTTGCGCGCCGCCGCGACAATGCGGAACACATCCGCCACGATCAGCGGCGCGAGCCCCTGGCTCGGCTCGTCGAGCATCAACAGCTTGGGGTTCAGCAGCAGCGCGCGGGCGATCGACAGCATCTCCTGCTCGCCGCCGGAAAGCTGCCCGCCCTTGTTGCTCTTGCGCTGCCCGAGCCGCGGGAACGCGTCGTAGACCCGCGCGATCGTCCACGGCCCCGGCCGCTCGACCGGCACGCGCAGGTTCTCGTCCACCGTCAGGTTGGCGAACACGCGCCGCCCCTCCGGCACATAGCCGACGCCGCGCGCGGCGATGCGGAACGGCGGCTCGCCGGTCACTTCCGCGCCGAACATGCGCACATGGCCCTGGCGCGGCCGAAGCAGGCCGACGAGGCTTTTCAGCGTCGTGCTCTTGCCGGCGCCGTTGCGTCCGAGCAGCGCAACGATCTCGCCCTCGCCCACGGTCAGCGAGACGCCGTGCAAAATATGGCTTTTGCCATAGTAACTGTGCAGGCCGTCGGCTTCGAGCAGGTTCACTTGGCGGCCTCGCCGAGATAGGCGCGCTGCACGTTCTCGTTGGCCGCAATTTCCTGCGGCGTCCCCTCCGCCAGCACGCGGCCCTCCGCCAGCACCATGATGCGGTCGGCGAGATTGAAGACGAGGCGCATGTCGTGCTCGATCAGCAGGATGGTGAGGCCGGCGTTGCGATGCAGCCGCTTCACCAGCCGCGCGACGTCGTAGGTCTCCTGGTCGCCCATGCCCGCGGTCGGTTCGTCGAGCAGCAGTAGGCGCGGCTTCAGGGCCAGCGCCATCATGATCTCCGCCGCGCGCTGGTCGCCGTGGCTCAGCGCGCCGACGCGATGGTTGCGCTTGCTCGTCAGGTTGCCGGTGGCCAGCAATTCCTCCAGCCGCGCGTTGATCCCGCGGGCCGCCGCACGCCCGAGCCAGGGCGACAGACCGTGCCCCGCCGCCAGCTCCACCGCGACGCGCAGATTGTCCTCGACCGTCAGTTCAGGGAAAATCTCGGTGATCTGGAAGGTGCGCGCCATGCCGAGCCGCACGCGCTGCTCGGGCAAGAGCGCGGTCACGTCACGCTCGGCGAACGTGATCGCGCCCGCCGTGGGCGCGAACAGGCCGCTGATGAGGTTGAAGAACGTCGTCTTGCCGGCGCCGTTCGGGCCGATGATGGCGCGCAGCTCGCCGGGTTCGACGCTTAGCGACACGTCGTCGATGGCGAGAAGGTTACCGAACCGCTTCGTCGCCTCTTTCACCCGCAGCAGGCTCATGCCGCGCCCCTGCGCGCAAGAACGCCCAGCAGGCCGCGCGGGAAGAAGCGCACCACCAGCACGAACACGAGGCCGATGAAGAACATCCAGTTCTCGGTGCGGCTCGACACGTAATCCTGCAACGCCACGAAGATCGCCGCGCCGAGCAGCGGCCCCCAGAACGAGCGCATCCCCCCCATAACCGCCATGATGACGAAGTTGCCGGAGAGATCGAACCGCAGCGCCCGCGGGTCGATGAAATTGTTGAGCAGCGCATAGAGCGCGCCGGCGATGGAGACGAAGAAACAGGAGATGACGAAGGACAGCCAGATGCGGCGCTCGATCGCCAGACCAAGGAAGCGCGCGCGCCGCTCGTTCTCGCGGATCGCCACCAACGAGCGCCCGAGCGGCGAAGCGATCAGCCGCGCCATCACGGCGACGCAGACCGCAAACACCGCGAGCACGAAATAATACAGCGCGTGATCGTTCCTGACGATGTCGAGCTGGGCGAAACCGAAGTCGATGGGCTGTCGGCGCCAGCCGGTGAGGCCATCGTCGCCGCCGGTGACGGCGTTCCAGCGAAAGGCGAGAAAAAAGAACACCTGCCCGAAGGCGATCGTCACCATGGCGAAATAGACGCCGCGCCGGCGCACGATCAGCGCGCCGATCAGCGCCGCCGCGACGGTCGCCGCCAGCGCTCCGGCGGCGATCGCCGGCAGCGTGCCCCAGTTCCAATATTTGATCGCCATCGCCGCGCCGTAGCCGCCCAGGCCGAAATAGGCGGCGTGGCCGAACGACAACACGCCGGTGTAGCCGAGCAGGAAGTTGAGCGACATGGCGGCGAGCCCCATGATCACCACGCGCGTCGCCAGTTCGGTATAGCCGCCGACGGCGGCCATCCAGTAGGGCATGGTCAGCAGCGCGACGATCACGCCGAGGTCGAGCGCCCTGCGTCGCCAGCTCAATGCACCCTCCCCTCTTCGCCGAACAGGCCGCGCGGGCGGATCAGCAGGACGAGCCCCATCATCACGTAGATCACCGCCTCGGTCGCCGAGGGGAAGAAGACGGCGGTCAGCCCCGAAACGACGCCGATCAGCAGCCCGCCGATCAGCGTGCCGACGAGGCTGCCGAGGCCGCCGACGATGATGGCGACGAAGCTCGGCATGATCAGATTGTCGCCGATGGTCGGCGACAGGCCGAGCAACCCGGCCGCGAGCACGCCGGCCAATCCCGCGATATAGACGCCGAGGCCGAAATTGACGCTGCGCAGCAGCCGCGTGTTGACGCCGAGCGTCGACACCGTCTCCAGATCGCGCGTGCCGGCGCGGATGCGCATGCCGAGCCGGGTGTAGCCGAGCACGATGAACAACGCCGCCACCGCCGCCGCGACGATGACGATCATGAACACGCGATAGCCGGTCAGGAAGAAATATTGGCTCGACAGCGGCGACAGCAGCCACGTCGGCGCCTGGAACGGCAGGCTCTGCGCGCCCCAGACATATTTGATGCTGTCCTCCATCATATAGGCGAGGCCAAAGGTCAGTAAGAGGCTGTAGAGGGTGTCGCCGCCGTAGAGCGGCCGGATCAGCAGGCGCTCGACGACGAGACCGAGCGCGCCGGTCAGGATCGGCGCGACGATCAGCGCGCCCCAGAAGCCGATGTATGGGATCAGCGTATAAGCGAGATAGGCGCCGAGCGCGAGAAAGGCGCCGTGCGCGAAATTGATCACGCCGCTGAGGTTCATGATCAGCGACAGGCCGAGCGCCATCAGCGCATAGAACGCGCCGACGATCAGGCCGTTGAAGACGTTGAAAAGGACGAGTTGCGACATTTATGGCGATCGTTCGAGCGCGGGCGCGGAAGCCCCCTCCCCCTTGACGGGGAAGGGCCGGGGTGGAGGCGCCGCCCCCTCCCTAACCCTCTCGCCCGCCAAGGGGGGAGGGAACATCGGACGGCGATCAACTAGGCCCCGTCGTTGCGAGCAAAGCGAGATCGACCGCCTGCGCTTCGAGCGGCGCAAGCGCGGATGGCTTCGTCGCTTCGCTGCTGGCGACAACGAGCCCACTTGATTGGAGAAAGCGCCCAGGACCAACCAACCCTCAACTCGGCCACGCCAGTTTGCAACCGCTCTCCTCGACCGTGCCGGCGATATCGGCGCCGTTGAAGGTCTTGGTGACCTTGAACAGGTCGTCCGGCGCCGAACCTTTCGCCTGCGCCTCGCCGACAAACAAGGTCGCCGTGAGCTGGTTCTGGCCGGCGCGATAGACCGCCTTGTTGGGGCCGAGCGCAATCTCCGGCGGCAGCTCGAAATCCTGCAGCGCCTTGGCGATGTCGACCGCCTTCAGCGACTTCGCCTTCTCGGCGCCGAGCGCGCAGGTCCAGCCCGAGACATAGCCGAACCAGTGGCGCGCGGTCGGCACGCGGCCGGTCTTCTTTCTGACCGCATCGACGAACTTGTCGACATGCGCGACGCCCGGCTGGTTCCAGTACCATTCCATCACCCAGGCGCCGGCGCGCGCCTCCGGCGGCAGGCCCTCGACCACCTCAAGCTCGAGCTGCGCGCCGGCCAGATGCACCTTGTTCTGCAGGCCGAACTGGGTCGCCTGCTTCATCAGGTTGAGCATGTCGTCGCCCTGCACCAGCACGACGACGACGTCAGGATTGGTCGACTCCGCCTTGATCAGATAGGAGGAAAAATCGGATGTGCCGAGCGGCGTCAGGTCGCCGCCGACGCGCGAGCCGCCGAGCGCGCCGAGCGCCTTGATCATGCCCGCCTCGAGCGTATGGCCGAACGCGTAATCGGGCGTGATGTAATAATACGTCTTGCCGTAGTCCTTGATCAGCGCGCCGGCGACGGCGTTGGCCTCCATCTGCGTGGTGTTGCAGACGCGGAACACGTTCCAGTGGCACGACTTGCCGGTGATCGCGTCGGTGTGGCCGCCGGGCACGATGTGCAGCACGCCCTTCTCGCTCGCCACCTGCGCCATGGCGAGCGCCAGCGCCGAGTTGACGTTGCCGAGCAGGAAGTCGACGTGATCGCTGTCGATCAGCTTGCGCGATTTCTGCACTGCGGCGCCGGCGTCGCCGCTGGTGGAATCTTCGCCGATGAACTCGACCTGCCGCCCGAGCATGCCGCCCTTGGCGTTGATCTCCTCGATGGCGAGCTGGCAGCCGATCATCTCGTTCTTGCCGTAGGCGGCGTAGGTGCCGGTCAACGGATTGGCGAAGCCGATCTTGACCGTATCGGCCGCGCGCGCGGTGATGACGAACGGTTTCGCGACGGTCGCAACACCGGCCCCCAGAGCGGATTTGATCAACGTTCGGCGATCGACGGTCGTAAACGTCACGCAGCGTCCTCCCAATGAGACGTTTTTCGGGCGCTCGCCCACGTCTTCGGCCTGGGCAATATCGCGGCTAACAACGCGCGCCGTCAAGCTGCATATGAGGAGTCAACCGCCCTGCAGCGCCTTAATTGCCGCCAGCGCCTCGGGCGAGGACCAGTTCGCCGGGCCGGCGACGGCGCCGATCTCACAACCCTGCGCGTCGATCAACAGGCTCGTCGGCAGTCCCAGCGCCTTGCCGGCGAGCCGCAGCGTCTCGAACGCGTCGCCTGAGGGATCTGCGTAGCGGGCGAGATGCGAGACGCCGATTTCGTCGAGGAACTTGTTCGGTCGCTCCAGCCGCGCGGTGTCGACATTGACCGCGACCACCTCGAACCCCGGCCCGCCGACCTCGGCCTGCAACCTGTCGAGCGCCGGCATTTCAGCGCGGCACGGCACGCACCAGGTCGCCCACAAGTTGAGCAGCACGGCGCGGCCCTTGTAGTCGGCGAGCGTGCGCTTGGCCCCGTCGGCGGCGGCAAAGCTCAGCGTCGGGGCCGGCTGCGGCGTCCGGGCGACCGCGAGCGCTGCGACCTCGCCGTGCGCCAGCGGCCCGAGACGTTGGGCGGCGGCGAGCGAGGCCGCGGGACATGCGCCCTTGCCGGGCTGACTAGATGTCCCGTAGAACGCCGCCGCCGCCACCGCGGCGAAGGCGCCGGCTGCGAGTACGAAGACGGCGCTTTTCCGATTCATGCCAGTTCTTCCAGGTGCCTACCATGAGCAACAAGATGTGGGGCGGACGGTTTGCGACCGGTCCGGCCGAGATCATGGAGGAGATCAACGCCTCCATCGATTTCGACAAGGCGCTGGCGCCGCAAGACGTCGCCGGCTCGCTTGCCCATGTCGCCATGCTCGCCCAGACCGGCATCGTCGAGCAAGCCGACGCCGACGCCATTTCGCGCGGTCTCCACCAGATCAAGGGCGAAATCGAGGCGGGAAGCTTCCGTTTTTCGCGCGCGCTCGAAGACATCCACATGAACGTCGAGAGCCGGCTCGCCGAGCTGATCGGCGCCCCCGCCGGCCGGCTGCACACCGCCCGCTCGCGCAACGATCAAGTCGCGACCGACTTCAAGCTGTGGGTGCGCGACACGCTCGACGCGCTCGACGCGCAGATCGCGGGCCTGCAGCAGGCGCTGGCCGAGCGCGCGCTCGAATGCGCCGACATGGTGATGCCCGGCTTCACCCATCTGCAATCGGCGCAGCCCGTCACCTTCGGCCATCACCTCATGGCCTATGTCGAGATGCTGGCGCGGGATCGAAGCCGGTTCCGCGACGGCCGCGCCCGCCTTAACGAATGCCCGCTCGGCGCCGCCGCGCTCGCCGGCACCTCGTTCCCGATCGACCGTTTCGCCACGGCGGAAGCGCTCGGCTTCGACCGGCCGACGGCGAACTCGCTCGACAGCGTCGCCGACCGCGATTTCGTGCTGGAGGCGCTGGCGGCGGCATCGATTTGCGCGGTGCATCTGTCGCGCCTCGCCGAGGAGATTGTGCTGTGGACGACGCCGCAGTTCGGCTTCGTGCGGCTTTCGGACGCGTTCTCGACCGGCTCCTCGATCATGCCGCAGAAGCGCAACCCCGACGCGGCCGAACTCGTGCGCGGCAAGTCCGGCCGGGTGACGGGTTCGCTGGTCGGCCTGCTGACGGTGATGAAGGGCCTGCCGCTCGCCTATTCCAAGGACATGCAGGAGGACAAGGAAGGCGCGATGGACGGCCTGCGCACGCTCTCGCTGTGCCTCGCCGCCATGACCGGCATGGTGCGCGACCTGACCCCCGACGCCGCCCGCATGAAAGCCGCGGCCGGGGCCGGCTACGCCACCGCCACCGATCTGGCCGACTGGCTGGTGCGGACGCTCAAAATGCCGTTCCGCGAGGCGCATCACATTACCGGGCGCATCGTGGGCTTGGCTTCCGCCAAGGGCGTCGCGCTGGAGGCGCTGTCGCTGGAGGAGATGCAGGGTGTCGAGCCACGCATCAGCGCGGACGCGCTGGAAGTGCTGGGGGTGGAGAATTCGGTGAGGAGCCGCACGTCCTACGGCGGCGCGGCGCCGGACAAAGTGCGCGCGCAGGCGGAGAGCTGGCTGAAACGATTAGCGGGCTAGCCGCCGTTCGTCCGCCCGCCGCGCCAGCTCCCCGACGATCCCCCGCGGGGCAAACCTCACCGCCAGGATGAACAGCACGCCGAGCCACAGCAGCCAGCGGTCCGGATGCAACAGGCTCGGCAGCAGCGGCAGACTCAAATCTGCCGCGCCCTGCGACAGCCCGCCGATCAGTGCGCGCAGGTAGGTCTCGGCGATCACGAACACGGCCGCGCCGACCACCGCGCCGTACAGCGTCCCGCGCCCGCCGATGACGACGATGACAAGCACGTCAATCTGGATCGAGAAGCTCAGCGCCGTGTCCGGCCCGACATAGCGCAGCCACAGTGCGTCGAGCGCGCCGGCGAACGCGGCGGCGAGCGCGGCGACCACCGTCGCCAACGTGCGATGCACGACGACGCGGTAGCCGAGCGCCTCGGCCCGCAACGGGTTCTCGCGGATCGCCTGCAGCACGCGCCCGAACGGCGAATTGACCACGCGCAGCAGAATCAGGAACAGCGCCACGGCGCCGGCGAACACCAGATAATAGCAGAGCGTCCGGCCGGTGATCGCCTGTCCCAGCCACTCGCCGAGCTTGTAGCCGGGGCGCAGCAGCTCGGGCACGCGAAAGCTGCGCCCGTCCTCGCCGCCGGTAAGGTCGGACAATTGGCTCGCCAGCACGTTGAAAGCGTAGGCCACCGCCAGCGTCACCATGGCGAAGAAGATCGCCTGCACGCGCAGCGAGAACAGCCCGATGACGAGCGCCAGCAGCGCCGCCACCGCGAGGCCCGCCGCTAGCCCCAGCGCCAGGGCGCCCCAGCCCGGCCCCAGCGCATAGGACGCCAGCCCCACGCCATAGGCGCCGACGCCGAAAAACATCACATGCGCGAAGGAGACGACGCCGGTGTAGCCAAGCAGCACGTCATACGACGCGGCCAGCGCAGCGAGCACGCAAATCTTCTCGGCGACGCCGAGCGCCTTGACGCCGGGGAATACAAACGGCGCCGCCGCCAGCCCGAGCGCGACCAGCGCCACAAGCGCCCGCGCGGGCCATCCGCGCGGCGGATCGCCGGAGAGCGGCCTCATCGCGCGCTCAACGGATAAAGCCCGCGCGGACGCCACAGCAGCACCGCCACCATCAGCACGATGTTGGAGACCAGCGCCAACTTCGGCGCCAGGAAACCGGCATAGTTGGCGATCAGCGCCACTAGCGTCGCGCCGATTGCACAGCCGGTCGTCGAGCCGAGCCCGCCGATGATGATGACGATGAACACCAGCACCAGCAGTTCGCCGCCCATGCCGGCGCGCGCCTGGTTCTGGTAGATGCCCCACAGCACGCCGCCGATCCCCGCCAGCGCGCTCGCCGCCATGAAGACGCCGACGAACAGCCGCTCGATGCGGTAGCCGAGCGCCTCGACCATCTCGCGGTTCTCGACCCCGGCGCGGATCAGCAGGCCGATGCGGGTGCGGCTCAGCACGACCAGCTGGGCGACGAATAGCGCGAGCCCGAGGCCGAGGGCGACCAGCCGGTATTTTTCGATTCCGATCTGCCCGAACACGAGCGAGCCCTGGAATGCGCGTGGCGGGCTGAGGTCGATTGGCTCGGTGCCGAACAAAGCCAGCAGCAATTGCTCGATGACGATGGCGCCGCCAATGGTGATGAGAATCTGTTCGAGGTGACGCCCGTAAACCGGCGCCACCAGCAGCCGCTCGTAAACGAAGCCAAGCGCGCCGCAAACAACAGCCGCGCAAACGAGCGCCGCCACAAACAGCGCGAGATCGAGGCCGAGCGATCCGCCCGCCAGCGGCGCGCCGAGCCGGTAGACCACCGTCGCCGTATAGGCGCCGACGGCGATGAAGGCGCCATGGCCGAAATTGAGCACGTCCATCATGCCGAAGGCGAGCGTCAGCCCCGACGCCATGACGAACAGCATCGCCCCCATGGCGAGGCTCGCGAGCGTCAACGTCACGAAGGTCGAAGCCGAGCCGATGAAAGGCGCGGCGATGGCGGCGACCAGCAGCGGCGTCAGCGCCGGCCAGATGTCGACCCGAGGCTTGGGGAGCGCGGCGCCGGTCATTGATGGCTGTCCAGCGAGAGGCCGAGCAGGCGGCCTTGCAGTTCCCGATCCGCCGCGAGCTCCGCCATCGCGCCGGCGTAGACGATGCGGCCGTTGTCCATCACCGCCACGTCGTCGCCGACCTCGCGCGCCACGCGGAAATTCTGCTCGACCAGCAGAATGGTCGCGCCGCGCCGCTTGATGTCCTTCAGGCAGGCGATGAGCCCGTCGACGATCGCCGGCGCAAGCCCCTTGGTCGGCTCGTCGATCAGCAGGAGGTCGCGGGGCTCGATCAGCGCGCGGGCGATGGAGAGCATCTGCTTCTGCCCGCCGGACAGGCCGCCCGCGCGCGACAGCCAGAACGTCTTCAGCGCCGGGAAGAAGCCGAAGATCCAGTCGAGCCGGCCCTCGTCCATCGGACCCTCGCGCGCGGCGAGCAGCAGGTTTTCGCGCACGCTGAGGTCGGAGAAGATCGCCATCGTCTCCGGCACATAGGCGACGCCGCGGCGCGCGATTTCGCTCGGCCGTGCGCCGTCGAGGCGCTTTTCGCCGAGCCGGATGGTCCCGCGCGAGGCGCGCCACAGGCCCATGACCGTGCGCAGCGTCGTCGTCTTGCCGGCGCCGTTGCGGCCGAGCAGCATGGTCGTACGCCCGGCGGCGGCCGCGAAATCGACGCCCTGCAGGATGTGATAGCGGCCGATGTGCGTGTGCACGCCGTCGAGCGTGAGGTTGGCGCTCACGCCGCCGCGCCCAGATAAGCCTCGCGCACGATGTCGGAGGCGATCACTTCCGCCGGCGCCCCGTCGGCCATCAGCCGGCCATTGTGCAGCACGACGATGCGGTCGGCGAGCGAGCGCACCACGTCCATCTTATGCTCGACCAGCAGGATGGTCTTGCTCGAGTCGCGCTTCAGCGCAGCGATCAGGTCGAGCACGGCGGGGGCGTCGTCCACGCTCATGCCCGCCGTCGGCTCGTCGAACATGAGAATGTCGGGCTCCAGCGCCATCATCATCGCGACTTCGAGCTTGCGCTGGTCGCCGTGCGACAACGCCGAGACCGGCGCAGCGGCGCGCCCCGCGAGTCCGACCTCAACCAGCCTCGCCGCCGCCTTGTCCATGAGATCGCGCCGGGCGAGCCAGGGCCGCGTCATTTCGTAATGCACGCCCGCGCGCGCCTGGACCGCGAGCCGCACGTTCTCGACCACCGAGAGCGCCGGGAACAGGCTCGTGAGCTGAAACGCCCGCCCCAGCCCCAGCCGCGCGCGGCGCGCCACGTCCAGCCGGGTCACGTCGGCGCCGTTCACCAGCACGGCGCCGGAGCTCGCGCGCAGCTGGCCGGAGATCAGGTTGAAATAGGTCGTCTTGCCGGCGCCGTTCGGCCCGACGATCGCGGTCAGCTCGCCCGGCCTGAACGCGCAACTGACGCCGTCGACGGCGACATGGCCGCCGAAGCGGATGGTCAGGTCGCGAGTCTCGAGCGAGGGCGTCACACCGCGCAGATTAGCATGCCCCGGGCGGCCGACGTCAAATCGTGCGGCCGCCGTCGACCGGCAGAATGACGCCGGTGATGAACTCGGCCTCGTCGCTGGCGAGATAGACGCAAGCCGCGGCGATGTCGGAAGCCTTCGACATGCGTCCGAGCGGGATCGTCGCCATGAAACCGGCCAGCCGCTCCGGCGTCGCCGGGCCGCCGAGGAACTCTTCCGTGAGGCCGGTCTGGCCGAGCACCGGGGCGATGCAATTGACGCGGATGTTCCACGCCGCAAGCTCGACCGCCATCGACTTCGACACCAGATTCACGAAGCCCTTGGAGCCGTTGTACCAGGTCAGGCCGGGGCGCGGCCGCACGCCCGCCGTCGAGCCGATGTTGATCACTGAGCCGCCGCCGGCGTCGCGTAGCGCCGGGGTCGTGGCCTGCGTCATCAGATAGATCGACTTCACGTTGACGTTATAGACGCGGTCGAACTCGGTCTCGGTGACTTCGAGCATCGGCTTGTTGCGATGCGTCCAACCGGCGTTGTTGACGACGATGTCAAGCCGCCCGAACGCCTTGAGCGTCGCAGCGACCGCGGACGCGACCTCATCGGCGCGGGTGACGTCGCATCGCAGCGCCATCGCCCCCGCGGCCTCGGCCACCTGCCGCGCGCCTTCCTCGTTGAGGTCGAACAGCGCGACCTTGGCGCCTTCGGCGGCGAACCGCGCCGCGATCCCGGCGCCAAAACCTGAAGCCGCGCCGGTGACGATGGCGACCTTGTCCTTCAGACGCATAGGCGAATCTCCTGGCGTGATATTTACGCCGACTTGATCCACTGCGCAAAGCTGCGCCGCTCGCCCTCGCTCATGTGCAAGCCGTGCTTGGTGCGCCGCCACAGGATGTCCTCGGCCGCCTCGGCCCATTCCTGAGCGATCAGATAACGCGCCTCGGCCTCGCGGAAATCCGGCCCGAAGGCGCGGCCGAGCCCATCGAGCGAGGTCGCAGCGCCGATCAACCGCGCCGCGCGTGAGCCATAGAGGCGACCGTAGTGCTCGGCGAGACTGGCCGGCAGCCAGGGATATTTCGCCCTGAGGGCGCCGAGGAAGGCGGTGAAATCGGCCTTCGGAAAGTCGCCGCCGGGCAGCGCGGCGCCGGCCGTCCAGGCGGGCTTCATCGCGGGGAAGTAAGGCTTCAGCCGCTCCAGCGCGTGCTCGGCGAGCCTGCGGAAGGTGGTGATCTTGCCGCCGAATACGTGCAGCGCCGGCGCCCCGCGCGTGTCGTCGAGATCGAACACATAGTCGCGCGTCACGGCGGAAGGATTGCCTTTGCCGTCGTCAAACAACGGCCGCACGCCCGAGAATGTGTTGAGCACATCCTCGCGCTTCAGCGGGCGCCTGAAATAGCGGTTCACGGCGTCGATCAGATAGGCGATCTCGTCCTCGTCGGCGGCGACGTCCTCGGCGCGGCCGGAGAACGGTATGTCGGTGGTGCCGATCAGCGCCTTGTCGCCCTCGTAGGGGTTGATGAAGATGACGCGCTTGTCGTGATTCTGCACCAGATAGGCGTGCGCGCCGTCCCAGAATTTCGCCGTAATGATATGGCTGCCCTTGACCAACCGAACCGAGCGCTTCGAATTAGCGCCCATCACGCGGCCAATCACGTCGTTGACCCAGGGACCGCTGGCGTTGACCAGCGCGCGCGCCTCGACGACGCGCCGTTCGCCATTGCGCTGGTCCTCCAGCTCGCAGCGCCAACGCCCGCTCTCAGCGCGCGCGGAGACGAGAGGCGTGCGGGTGAGGATCGTCGCGCCGCGCTCCTTGGCGTCGAGCGCGTTCAGCGTGACCAGCCGCGCGTCGTCGACCCAGCAGTCGGAATATTCGAACGCCTTGCGGTACTGCGGTTTGATCGGCGCCCCTTCGGGCTCGCGCGACAGGTCGAGGTCGCGCGTCGGCGGCAACAGCTTGCGGCCGCCGAGATGGTCGTAAAGAAACAACCCGAGCCGCACGAACCAAGCCGGCCGGAACTCCGGCGAATGCGGCAGCACGAAGCGCATCGGCCAGATGATGTGCGGCGCGGCCTTGAGCAGAACCTCGCGCTCGATCAGCGCCTCGCGCACGAGGCGGAATTCGTAATATTCGAGATAGCGCAGGCCGCCATGCACCAGCTTGCCCGAGCGCGAGGATGTGCCTTGCGCGAGATCGTCCTTCTCGCAGCAAACGACGCTAAGCCCGCGCCCCGCGGCGTCGCGCGCAATGCCCGCGCCGTTGATCCCGCCGCCGACGACGAGGAGATCGACCGTGTCTGTCATCAACCACACCTCAGCACGGGTTGAGCGGCCCCTCGCCCGCGAGATAACGGCGCACCTCCTCCGCCGCCTGCTCGGCCGCGATCGTCACCGTGCGCAGCGAAGCGCCGGCGATGTGCGGCGTCAGCGTCACGTTCGGCAGTTGCAGCAGCGGCCAGTCGGCGGGCACGGGCTCGACGCCGAACGTCTCCAGCATGGCGCCGGCGATCCGGCCTTCCGTCAACGCCGCATAGAGCGCGTCGTAGTCGCACAACGGCCCGCGCGCGGTGTTGACGAAAATGGCGTCGGGCTTCATGCGCGCGAACGCGTCCGCGCTCATCATCCGCGTCGTTTCCGGCGTCACGCGCGCGTGCATCGTGACGACGTCGGCCTCAGCCAGCAACTGCTCGAAGCCAACGAGCTTCACGCCGCCGGCGACGTCATCGGCGCTGAGCTGGATATAGGGATCATGGACAAGAATGCGGGCGCCGAACGCCCGCAACAATCTCACGACTTTCGTGCCGATCTTGCCGTAGCCGATGACGCCGACAATCAGCTCGTTCAACTCGCGCCCGGTGGTGTCGGCGCGGTAGAGATCGCCGCGCCAGTCGCCCTTGCGCAACGCCTCGTGACCGGTGCGGATCTTGCGCGTCTCGGCCAGGATGGCGCCGAGGGTGAACTCGGCCACGGCGGAGGAATTGCGCCCTGGCGTGTTGACGATCCGCACGCCGCGCTCACGCGCAGCCTTCATGTCGATATTGACGGGACCGCCGCGCGAAACCGCGATCATCTTCAGCTTCGGCAACCGCGCCAGCATGCCCGCCGACATCGGCGCGAGCTGGGTCACAAGAATCTCCGCCTCGCCGACGAACTCGACGACCTCGTCGGCGGCGCCGAAATATTCCTTCAAACCCTCCATGCCGGCTTTGGCGTAGCCGTGCTCCATCGGTTCGTTGGGCCAATTGTCCTTACGCGAGCGGATCGTCACGAGATCGCCGCAGACCGCGCGCAGCTTCTCTTCAAACATCTCCGGCAGCATGAAATAATCGCCGATAATCGCGACTTCGCGGGCCATGTCAGTCCTTTTCCGCCAGGCGGTCCCACACCGGTTCGAGCGCCTTGCGCGCCCGCACGTATGCCGGAAACAGGGCCTCGTAAATCTTCGCCAGCGCCGGGTCCGGCGCTTCCGCCCGCCCCAGTTCGGGCGTCACCCAACGCGCGATGGCCGCGTTCATGTCCGCATAGGCGCCGATGGCGCAGGCCGCGATCATCGCCGCGCCCGCCGCGCCCGCCTCCTCACGCGAGGAGACGCGCACCGGCGCATTCAAACAAGCCGCAAGAATGGCGCGAAGGCTCTGCGAGCGCCCCGCCCCGCCGGTCAACCGAACTTCGCTGTGCGACGGACCCATCGCGTCGTAGCAATCGCGCGCGGCTAAGCTCAAACCTTCGATGACGCCCCGCATCAGATCGGGGAACCGATGCGAGAAGCTTAGGCCGTTGAAGCCCGCCCGCGCATGGTTGTTAACGAACGGCCCGCGCTCGCCGGCCTCCGAGATATAGGGATGAAACAACAGCGAGCCGGGGCGCGCCTTCGCCACCCATCCCTCGATGCGCCCGATCAGCTCCGACTTGCCGACTGCGTGTCCCATATCGGCCATGAGGTCGGCGGCGAGCGCCAGCACCCAATCGATGTTGAGCGTCGCAGCCATGTTCGATTGCATCTGCGCGATCATGCCGGGAACCGGCAGCGTCATCGTATAGCCGGCGCCCTCGTCGTTGAAAGTGGCGTCCTGAGCGCGACAGGCCCGCATGTGCATGCTGGTCGAGCCGACGATCGTGCAGCGCGCCCGTTCGCCTTCGGTGAGGATGCCGGCGCCGAGCGCCGTGCAGACCACGTCGACATAGCCGAGGCTGACCGGCGTTCCCGCATTCAACCCCGTTTGCGACGAAGCCTCCGCGCTGAGCCGGTGCGTCGCGGCCACGCCGTCGAGAATGTCAGGAAGCAGGCGGCGCTCCGGCGTCAAGCCCAGCGCCTCAATCACGCCGTCGTCATAGGCGCGCTTGCGGAAATCGCCGAAGGTGAAACACGCTTCGGACGGGTCTGTGGCGCGCACCCCGGTCAGGTTCAGATAGAGCCAGTCCTTGCAATGCATCGAAGCATCCGCGGCGGCGACGATCTCGGGCGTCGTCGCCTTCATATGCGCGAGCTGCGAGCCCTGCTGACAGACATTGAGCCCCGTGCCGGTCGCCTCATAGCGCGCGCGATCCCCCGGCGCGCCGCGCAATCGCCGCACCGTCGGCCCGGCGCGGCCGTCCAACCAGAGCCAGGCGTCGGTGACGGGCTTGTTTGCGCCGTCGACGAGCCAGGTCCCGTCGCCCTGCCCCGTCACGCCCACCGCCGCCGTGCGCTCAGCCAAACCGGGCACACGTTCGGCAAGCTCGCGCAGCGTTTTCGCGCAATCCTCCCAGGTGTCGTCGAGCGATTGAAACGCCGCGCCGTCGGGCCGCGTCGCATAGCGGTTGGGCGTCGCGGCGAAGGCGATCTGCCGCCCCTCGAGATCGAAGGCGATCGATTTGATGACGGAAGTGCCCGCGTCGACGCCAATCAGAATATCCGCCACGCCGCCCTCCTTAGGCCGCCTCGGAGCCGTGCGAGACAGCCTTGCCGGTCTCCGCGTCGAACACATGCAGCTTGGCGCTGGGAATGTCGTAACGCAAGGTCGCGCCACGCGCCGCGACGGTCTCCGAGAAGACGACCGTCACCATCAGCTTGCCAGCGACCTCAAAGGCGATATGGCTCTGGTCGCCGAGCCATTGGTTGGAGGCGACGCGCGCTTCGTTGCTCCCCGCGTTCAGTCTCACGTCATGCGGACGCACGCCGACGACGACACGGCTGCGCTTGGCGATGGCGCTGCGCGCCGCCTCGCTGAACTCATTGGCGGAAAAGTCGAGCTTCGGCCCGTTCGCGACCTCGAATCGCACGCGCTCGCCGACCTCGGCGCGAGCGTCAAACACGTTCATCGGCGGCTCGCCGATGAAGGTGGCCACGTACAGATTGGCCGGCCGCTCCTTCAGCTCCGTCTGGTTGGCGAGCTGCTGCAACACACCGCCCTCCATCACCGCGACGCGGTCGGCGAGCGCGTTCGCCTCCGTCTGATCATGCGTGACGAAGATCGAGGTCATGCCGCGCTCGGTCAGCAGCCGTTTCAACCGGCCGCGCAGCAACGCGCGCAACCGCGGCTCCAGCTGCCCCATCGGCTCGTCGAGCAGATAGAGATCGGCGGGGCGCACCAGCGCGCGCGCCAGCGAGGCGCGCTGCTGCTGGCCACCCGATATCGACGAGGGGTAGCGGTCGAGGATCGGCTCGATCTCGACCAGCGCCGCAACTTCCGCGACCTTTTTGTCGGCCTCACGCGCGCTGAGCCGCGCAGATTTGAGCGCGAAGGCGATATTGTCGCGCACGCTCAGCGGCGGATACAGCGAATAGCCCTCGAACGCCATGGCGACGCCGCGCTTGGCCGGCGCCAGCGCCTCGATGCGACGTCCCGCCAGCGAGATCGCGCCGCGCGTGACCGATTCGAAGCCGGCGATCATCCGCAGCGTCGAAGTCTTGCCACAGCCCGACGAGCCCAACAGCGCGATGATCTCGCCCTTGCGCACATCGAGATCCAGCGCCTTGACCGCATGAACCGGCGCCTTCGCCGTCGGCGCGTATATCTTGTCGACGCCGTTCAGCGAGAGCGCGATCTCCTGCATTGCTCGCGTCCCTGATGTCACGACGTTCATGCGCCGCCTCCGATGCGCGTCCCGCTCGCTTCGTCGAACGCCAACGCCCGCGCCGGATCGAAATGAGCGAAGGCGGGACCCGGCCGCCTTGCTTCGTTCTCGACGCCCGCCTCGGACGCGAAGATCTCCTGTCCCTCAGGCGTGCGCATCAGCAGAACCGTCTTCTCGTTGAGCGGCGTCACCGCGATCACTTCAACCGGAAAGCCGTCGGCCCCTGCGGCGTCGGTCACCTGCAGCGCTTCCGGCCGCAGACCCAGAAGCACGGCGCGCCCCGCGGCGGCCGCGTGCGACGCGCCAAGCGCGACCGTCGCCCCGCCGATCTCGCACAAAGTCCCGCCGTCGCCGGCGCGCGGCCTGATTGGAATGAGATTGATCGTCGGATCGCCAAACAAACGCGCCACTCCCATCGACGTGGGATCGCGATAGATCGCGGACGGCTTGGCGATCTGCTCGAACCGGCCATCGAGCAGCACGGCGATGCGGTCGCCGATCGCCATCGCCTCCTTGTAGTCCTGCGTCACATAGAGCACGGTTGCGCCGGAAGCGCGCAGCAGCGAGGGCAATTCCAACCGCATCTCATAGCGCAGCTTGGCGTCGACGTTGCGCAGGGGGTCGTCGAGCAGCACGATCTTCGGATCGGCTGCAAGCGCGCGGGCGAGCGCGGTACGCTGCTTCTGTCCGTTGGAGAGCTCGCGCGGCGCGTGGCCCAGCACATGGCTGATCTTCAGCAGGCTCGCGACCTTCTCGACCTTGGCCTTGATCGTCGCCTTCGACGCGCCGCGCGCCGTCAGCGCGCTGCCGATGTTGTCGAACGCCGACATGTGCGGGAACAGCGCGAAATTCTGGAACGCGATGCCGACGCCGCGCGTCTCCGGCGGCGCCTCGGTGACGTCGCGCCCCTCCAGAAAGATCGAGCCCGCGTCGAGTTCCTCGACGCCGGCGATCAGGCGCAGCAGTACCGTCTTGCCGGCGCCTGATGGACCGAACACGCAAACGATCTCGCCCTCGTCGACGCTCAGCGACAGTCCGTCGAGCACCTTGCCGGTCTTGTAGGATTTGGCTAGCGACCTCAGTTCGATCTGCGCCATGATCAACCTTTCACCGCGCCGAGCGATAGACCCTCGACGAGATAGCGTTGCGCGTAGAGCGCCAACGCCAGCGTCGGCGTGACCGAGAGCACGATCGCCGCGGCGATCTGGCCGTATTGGATACCGGAGGCGGTGACGAACGCGAGCGCGCCGACGGTGACCGGCTGTTTGTCGGCGGAAGCCAGGATCAGCGCAAACACGAAATTGTTCCAGCAGAAGATGAAGGCGAGCAACCCCGCCGCCGCGATCCCCGGCCGCGCCAGCGGAATGGCGATGCGCGTGAACGTCTGCAGCCAGGAATGGCCGGCGATGCGGTAGGCGTATTCGATGTCAGGCGAGATGTCCTCGAAATAGCCGCGCACGATCCACAGAATCAGCGGCAGCGCGATCAGCTGATAGATCCAGATGAGGCCGATATAGGTGTCGTTTAGGCCGATGTCCTGGAAATACAGCGCCAGCGGCAGCAGCACCAGCAGCGGCGGCGCGAAGCGGAACGACAGCAGCGTGAAGGCGATGTCCTCGCTCAGCGGGAACTTGAAGCGGGCGAAGGCGTAGGCCGCCGGTACGCCGAGCAGCAGCGCCAGCGCAACCGAACAGGTGGAGAGTAGCACGCTGTTCCAAAGGTTCTGCATGAAAGCGAGATCGAGCGATCCCGCCGCGGTCTGCAGCTTGCCTGTGATCAGCGACGTATAATTGATCGTCGTCGGCTCGAAGAACAGGCTCGGCGGGATGCGCAACACCTGCTCGTTGGTCTGGAACGACATCAGGAAGATCCAGAAGATCGGAAACAGGAAGAACGCGAGGATCGCCGAGACGGCGACGCCGCGAAGGATACGCTCGAGAAGGGACGTATGCTCCATGACCCTCTCCTTACGCCAATCCGCGCGCGCGTTCGCGCAGGCGCAGCCATTGCTTGATGAACACGTTCGACAGCGCGTAGGTGATCGCCCACAGGATCATCAGCAGCGCCGCCGAGCGGCCGACATTGGTGTACTGGTAGAACTCCAGATAGGCGCGCACCTGGAACACCAGCAGCGTATTGCCCGGCCCGCCCTGGGTCATGGGGTAAATGATGTCGAACTGTTGGATCGAATCGAGCAGCCGGAACAGCGCGGCGGTGATGATGTAGGGGGTCAGCATCGGCAGCGTGATGCGGAAGAAAACGAAATGGCGCGGCACGCCGTCGAGCGCGGCGGCCTCGAACGGCTGCTTGGGCAGCGAGCGCAAGCCGGCGAGCAGCAGGATCATGATGAACGGCGTATAGACCCAGACATCGACCAGCACCACCGTGAACAACGCGCTGTTGGGGCTCGACGCCCATTTGAAATCCTGCACGCCCATCAATTGCACGAAATAGGACAGGATGCCGAAGTTGGGGTTGGTCATCAGCTTCCACATCAGCGAGGCCAGCGCCGGCGCCGTCATCAGCGGCAGCAGCAGCATGATCGAGGCGAAGTTGTTGAAGCGCGTCTGCTTCTGCAACAGGAGCGCTATGGCGAGACCGAACAGAAGCTCGACGCCGACGGTCAGCGCCGTATATTCGAGGCTGACTCGCACCGTGTTCCAGAACTCGGCGTCGCTGAGGAAAGCCTCGTAGTTGCCGAACCAGATGAACCCCTTCATCGCCGGCATGTTGAGCCGAAAGCGCAGCAGCGAATAATAGACCGCGGTAACGAACGGGATCAGGATGCCGATGCAGACGAGCAAAGCCGGCAGGCTCAGCAGGTAAGGCAGCAGATGCGTCTTGCGGCGGCGGATCGGGGCGGCGACGGCGGTCATGGAGGTTCCAGATGCGAGGCGTCCGCTCTTGTGAAGGAAGAGCGAACGATGTTGGCGGCGCCCCTAACCCTCTCCCCGCAAGCAGGGAGAGGCGTCCGGAGAGGGCGGTGTTTGAACGTCAGCCGAGGCCGGCGTCCTTCAATTGCTTGTCGATAGAGGCGGCGAGCTGGTCGAGCGCCTCGTCGACCGGCACTTCCTTGGCCACCATCTTCTGCAACGTCTCGGCCCACTGGGTCGTGACGTCGAAGAACAGCGGCTGTGCGGTGAAGTAGATCTTCGAGCCCGGCGCCGAGGCGGCGAACTGATCGGCGTAGCCCGAATAGGACTTGTTGAGCTTGGCCGTCCATTCCGGGTCCTTTGCCACGGAGGCGCGAACAGGGTTGACGAAGTCCATCTTGCGCGCGCCGAACATGTCATGTTCAGTCGAAGACGCCCACTGCATCCAGTACCAGGCGGCGTCCTTCTGCTTGCCCGCTGAGTTCATCGCCAGCGACCAGATCCACACGTTCGGCGTCGGCGCCTTGGCCTCCGGATTGGCGGCGAAGGCGTGGAAGCCGAGGTTGCCCTTCTCCTTGTTGTCGCCGCCGTCCATGAAATAGCCGAGAATGTCGGCGTCGAAGATGGTTGCGGAAGCGCCGGCGCCGAGATCGGTGCCGACCTGATACCAGGTGTAAGTCGACCAGTTCTTCGGCCCCGAGTCCTGGATCATCTTGACGAACATCTTGTGGTAGTCCTTCGACACCTTGGTGTTCATCGCCGCCTTGAGCTTGCCGCCGTCGACGGTCAGATCCTTCTGGCCGTAGTTGGAGTAGCCCGACAGGAAGCCAGGATGGATCGTCGCCCACGAGCGCGAGCCGCGCACGCCGATGCCGTACGGTCCGCCGAGGTCCTTGGTGAGCTTGGCCGAGACGTTGAGCAGGTCCTCCATGTTCTTGGCGGGCTGCACGCCGGCCTTGTCGTACATCTTGCGATTATAGGTGATCGAGTTCAACTCGAAGCCCCACGGAATGCACCATTGCTTGGCGTCGGCGGAGCCGAGTTCGCCGCCGGGCACGCCGTTCCACGCCGTCGAGGCGCGCAGGCCCGGCAGCACGTCGTCCCAGTTGTAGCTGGGGTTGGTCTTGCTGGCGTCCTTGATGTAGGGGTTGAGATCCTCGATCCAGCCGGCCGGGCCGTAGGTCCAGGTCATGTAGGCGCCGGTCATGAACGCGTCGTACTGCGTCGATTTCGACGACAGCGCCGCCGTCACCTTGTCGAAATAGACGTCTTCGGGGAAGATGTCGTAGGTGACATCCATCCCGGTCATTTTCTTGAAATTGTCGAGGTCGGCGATCATCGCGTCGGCGTAGGGGTGTTTGTTGAGCAACAGATGCAGCTTCGTGCCCTTGAACTTCATCCAGTCGAAGTCGGCGGCGACGGCGTCGGTCGCCGCGGCGTTGAGCATGAAGTTGGCGGCGCCTGCGGTGAGCCCGAGCTTGCCCGCGCCCGACATCAGTTCGCGCCGGTTCATCTTGCCCGCCTTGAAGGCGGCGAAGAAGTCTCGTGATTTTTCGCTCATTCGTTCTCTCCTCGTTTATGTTTGTTTGTTCGCCGGGTCTTCCGCCCGGCTTGCCTCACGAGCAGCGCCTGCGCCGTTCGCTCGTCCGTGATGAGCCCGTGAATCAGGCGGCTCGCGAGCACGCCGCGGATCGCCTCGATCTTGCTGCGCCCGCCAGCGATGGCGACCGTCTTGTTGCGCCCGATGTCCTGCGCGGCCATCGAGAGCGCGCGCGCGGACAAGCCGGTCTCAACCCGTTCGCCGCCGAGCGAGAAGATATGTCCGAGCACTTCTCCGGCGCCGCCGGCGCGGCGCGCCTCCTCGAACTCCTCGCGCTCGACCATGCCGGTCTGCAGCATCGAGGCGTCGGCCTCCATCGTGCCTATGCCGACAAGGCGCAGCGTCGCCTCGACGCCCATCTCCAGCACCGGCCGCACGCCGCGTTGGTCAATGAGCACGGCGCGGTCCTCGATCGTGTTGGCGTAGAACGGCAGCGGCAGCACGTAGCCTTCCGCACCGGTGCGCTCGACGAGACGATGGATGACGTCGAACGGCGTGGTGGCGAAGCGGCGCGTCAGTCCGCCGAGCAGCGAAACCAGCTTGACATCGGGCGTCGCGCGTTGCGGCAGAGCGGCGGCGCAGGCGGCCAGCGTGCGCCCGTGGCCGAAGCCGACGACCGCGTGTTCGCCGCTCTGCAAGGCGTGGCTGAGATAGCGCGCGCCGATCAGCGACAGCGTGCGCAGCGGCAGCGGGTCGTCGTCGAGATCGGGAGCGACCTGACAGAAGCCGAGACCGTATTCCTCCGCGATGCGCTCTTCGAGCGCGACCAGCGCGGCGATCGGCCCGTCGATGGTCACGCGCACGAGGCCGAGCTTGTTGGCGCGGGCGATCAGCCGATGCGCTTTGACGTTGGGAACGCCGAGCCGTTCGGCGACCTGCCCCTGCGTGAGCCCGGCGCCATAGTGCAGCCACGCGGCGCGGACGCAGAGGTCCGCATCGTCCTCGAATGCGCCGCGGGCGAGCGCCACGTTCAACCGGTCCTCCCGTGAAATTTTTTTCGCTGGGTGATTTTTTTCACGGCGGCAAATCGCTGTCAAGCCGCAGGCTCGCGCGATCTTGCGACGCCGGCGGGAAAAAGGGCGTGGCGAGGAGGCGGGTCGGGGCGTAACGTCCCAAGCGACCGGGGGGAAACGCCCCCGCGCTAAAGGGAGAACGCCATGCTCGACAATTTCGCAGCCGCGGCGGACGCGGTTCTGAAGGAGGTTGTTATGGGGAACCCGCGCGTTCCCGGCGTCGTCGCGATGGCGACCGACCGCAACGCCAACGTCTACGAAGGCGCCTTCGGCAAGCGCCGGCTCGATCGCGCCGCCGACATGACCGCCGACACCGTGTTTGCGATCTTCTCGACGACCAAGGCGATCACCGCAACGGCCGCGCTGCAACTCGTCGAGGACGGCAAGCTCGACCTCGACGCGCCGGCGAAAAGCTATTGCCCCGATCTCGGCAAGCTGCAGGTTCTTGACGGCTTCGACGCCGCCGGCGCGCCGAAGCTCCGCCCGCCCAGGCGCGAAATCACCACGCGGATGCTGCTGCTGCACACCGCCGGGTTCGGCTATGACTTCTTCAACGCCGACTACAACCGGCTCGCGCAGGAGCGCGGGCAGCCCAGCATTGTCAGCGGGACGAAGGCGGCGCTGATGACGCCGCTGCTGTTCGATCCCGGCGAGCGCTGGGAGTACGGCTCCAACCTCGACTGGACCGGTCAGCTGATCGAGGCGATCGCCGGCAATCGCCTTGGCGAAGTCTTCAAGGAGCGCATCTTCGGACCGCTCGACATGAACGACACGGCGTTCTCGATGACGCCGGCGATGCGCGAGCGCGTCGCCGCGATCCATCAGCGCGAGGCCGATGGATCGCTGACGCCGCTCGACATGGAGCTGCCGCCCGAACCGGAAGTGCACATGGGCGGCCATGGGCTTTATGCGACGGTCGGCGACTACATGAAATTCATCCGCATGTGGCTCAACGACGGCGCCGGAAGGCATGGCCGGGTTCTCAGGCCGGAGACGGTGGCGGCGGCGGAAAGGAACGGGCTCGGCGAGAAGAAGATCGGCATGCTGCCCGGCGTGATCAAATCGCTATCCAACGACGCGGAGTTCTTCCCAGGCCTGTCGAAATCTTGGGCGCTCAGCTTCATGGTCAACGACGAACGGGCGCCGACCGGGAGACCCGCCGGGGCGCTCGGTTGGGCCGGCCTCGCCAACCTGTTCTACTGGATCGACCGCCACAACGGCTGCGGCGGCTTCTGGGCGACGCAGATCCTGCCGTTCGGCGACCCCGCCTCGTTCGGCGGCTACATGAAGTTCGAGACGGCGTTCTACGACGCGCTCGCCGGCCGCAAGGCGGCGTGAGGCTCCCGCGCGCCGAAGATCGCCGAGCCGACGCGGACGTGAGTCGCGCCGAGTTGCACCGCCAGCGGCCAATCGGCGCTCATGCCCATCGACAGCTTGTCGATTCCGTTGCGCCGCGCGATCTCGCCGAGCAAAGCGAAATGCGGCGAGGCGAGATCGTCAGCCGGGGGAATGCACATCAGGCCTTCGATCTCCAGACCGTAGGCCTCGCGACAGGCGAGCAGGAAGCCGTCCGCGTCCTTCGGCAGGACGCCGGCTTTCTGCGGTTCGGCGCCGGTGTTGATCTCGACATAGAGGCGCGGCCGGCGGCCGGTCTTATCGATCGCTTCGGCGAGCGCGGCGGCGATCTTCTCGCGGTCGACCGTCTCGATCACATCGAAAGTCTCGACCGCCTCGCGCGCCTTGTTGCTCTGCAGCGGGCCGATCAGGTGCAATTCTATCGTCTTGCCCGCCTCGGCCGCCCGGGCGCGCAGATCGGCCCATTTGTGCATCGCTTCCTGCACCCGGTTCTCGCCGAACACCGTCTGCCCGCCGTCGCGAATCGTCGGCCACACCTCGTCGGCGGAGAAGGTTTTCGACACCGCCACCAGCGTGATGTCCTCGGGCAGGCGGCCGCAGTCCTGGGCGCGCCGCGCCAGCGCCTGGCGCAGGGCTGCGAGCCGTGCGACCGCCGTGTCGCCTGCGATATCCATGGCTTGTCTCCGCTTGACGCTTTGCGCGCCCTCCCCTATAGAGCCGCGACCCTTAACGCCAGGGGGAAACGGCGAGCGGTTTTGCGTTTCCGCTCCCTCGCTCTGGCCCGGATTTACTGAGGTAGCAAAGATGTCGCGCCGCTGCGAGCTGACGGGCAAGGCCGTCCAAACCGGCAACAAGGTCAGCCATTCCAACCGCAAGACGCGCACGCGCTTCCTGCCGAACCTGGTGCAGGTCACGCTGCTGTCGGAGACGCTCGGCAAGGGGTTCAAGCTGCGCGTCGCCGCGGCGGCCCTGCGTTCGGTCGAGCATCGCGGCGGGCTCGACGCCTTCCTGCTCAAGGCCGGGGAAGCCGACCTGTCGACGGATGCGCTCACGATCAAGCGCGACATCATCAAGAAGCAGGCCGAGACCGCGCAAGCCGCGTAAGCCTTCCTCTGCGCAGATTTGCAAAGCGCGCGGGGCGATCCGCGCGCTTTTTGCCGTTTGCGCGCCATCGTCCTATGTTGCGGCGCGAGAGCGGAGGAGCTTGCGATGGACCCTGTTGTGATTGTCGGCGCGGCGCGCACGCCGATGGGCGGCTTCCTCGGCGATTTCAAGGACGTGCCAGCGCCGCAGCTCGGCGCCCGCGCCATCGCCGCCGCGCTGGAGCGCGCCGGCCTGACGGGCGAGGATGCGCAGGAGGTCGTGATGGGCTGCGTGCTACCCGCCGGCCAAGGTCAGGCGCCGGCGCGGCAGGCTTCGCTCGGCGCCGGCGTGCCCAAGGGCGTGGGCGCGACGACGGTAAACAAGATGTGCGGCTCCGGCATGAAGGCCGCGATGTTTGCGCACGATATCTTGGCCGCGGGGAGCGCCGATGTCGTCGTCGCCGGCGGCATGGAGAGCATGAGCAACGCGCCCTATCTGCTGGAGCGCGCCCGCGCCGGCTACCGCATGGGCCACGGCCGCATCGCCGATTCGATGTTCCTCGACGGGCTGGAGGACGCCTACGACAAGGGCCGCCTGATGGGAACTTTCGCCGAGGACTGCGCGCAAGCGTATCAGTTCACGCGGGCTGAGCAGGACGCCTATGCGCTGACCTCGCTGGAGCGGGCGAATCGCGCCATTCGCGACGGCGCCTTCGCGGCGGAAATCGTCGCAGTGCCCGTGAAGGCGGGAACTGTGACCACCGACGAGCAGCCGCCGAAGGCGCGGCCCGACAAAATCCCGACGCTGAAGGCCGCCTTCCGCGACGGCGGCACAGTGACCGCGGCGAATTCCTCGTCGATCTCCGACGGCGCAGCGGCGCTGATTCTCACCCGCTCCAGCATTGCGGAGCGGCGCGGCCTCGCCCCGCTCGCCCGCGTCGCAGGGCATACGACCTACGCCGCCGAGCCCGGCAAATTCCCGACCGCGCCGATCGGGGCGATGAAACGGCTGTTCGAGAAGACCGGCTGGCGGGCGGGCGACGTCGATCTCTACGAGATCAACGAGGCTTTCGCGGTGGTGGCGATGGCGGCGATGCGCGATCTCGATCTCCCGCACGACAAGGTCAACGTGAACGGCGGCGCCTGCGCGCTCGGCCACCCGATCGGGGCGTCGGGAGCGCGGATTCTCGTCACCTTGCTGGCGGCGATGAAGGCGCGCGGCGCGCGGCGCGGGGTGGCGTCGCTGTGCATCGGCGGAGGGGAAGCGACGGCGTTTGCGGTGGAGCTCGTTTGAATGCTTTCTCGACGGCGGCTTTTGAGTGGTAGGCGAATGCGCTGGATCGTCTCGCCTTCGGAAAGCAACGCTGCCGCGGAGATTGTTAAACGCAACTACGGCTGCGACCAGATCCAAAGTAAATTTATGTTTTGAGCATAAGCCAAAAACATGGCTAGTCCGCTATAAGCGAAATAGACGGAAAGCGCTGCGGGGAAATCGCTCCACTTCAGGCCGCGACCGCAGCGCAAAACGCCCTCACGCCGCGCCGCGGCTGAAGCGGTCGAAGAAGCGGCGGCGCAGCAGGTTCATCGCGCTCTCCTTGGCCGCGCCGAACAGCCCCTCCGATCTGCGGGCCGGGCGGCTGAAACGGCTTGCGTCGTCGCACACGAACAGCCCGCGCTGGCGCGAGGCGGCCCACATCATCGGCGCCGTCTGCCGCAACACCGCGTCCGCCTCGTCGGCGAGAAAGCCCGCCACCACCTCGGGAGCCGGCGCGAACACCTCCGGCATGGCGCCGGCGAGCCCATGGTCCTGCAACACGTCCCAGCGCGACGTCCCGCCCATCAGCGGCGAAGCGAGCGCGAACACCACGCGGGCGATGCGCGTCTCGCGAATCGCATAGGAGCAGAACGCGCACGGCTCGACATTGGTGTAGAGCGTGCAGCCGTCGAGGCTCGGCCGGCCGAGCTGGCGCTGCGCAGCGACGATGGCGCAAAGTTCGGCGTGGCGCGTCACGTCGCCCGCCGCGCGCACGCCATTGCCCTCGGCGCTGATTTCCTCCGCCCCGCGCACGATCACCGAGCCGAACGGCAACTCGTCGCGCTTCACCGCGGCGCGCGCGAGATCGAAGCATCGGCGCATAAAACGCACATCGGCGGAATCCATCAGCAAGACATTCTCCGGGGGATTAGACCCACCCTAATGGGCGCAACACCTGCGACAAGGCAATGAAAACCATTAGCCAAGTTGGTTAAGTTTCTCGCAAGAAGCCGCCCGGGCTCAGATGAGGCGCATACCCTTGAGCGAGGCGTGGCCCTGCCGTCCGACGATGATGTGGTCGTGCACGGTGACGCCCAGAGGCGCGGCGATGGCGATGATGTCGAGCGTCATCTTGACGTCCTGCGTCGAGGGCGTCGGATCGCCCGAGGGGTGGTTGTGCACCAGAATGATCGCGGAAGCCGCGAGTTCCAGTGCGCGCTTCACCACTTCGCGCGGATAGACCGGCGTATGGTCGACAGTGCCGGTTCCCTGCGATTCGTCAGCGATCAGGCCGTTCTTCTTGTCGAGGAACAGCACCCGGAATTCCTCGTGGTCCTCGAACGCCATCACGGTGCGGCAATAGTCGATCACCTGGCTCCACGAGCCAAGCGAGTGGCGTTTCTTGATCTGGCCCTTGGCGAATCGCCGCGCGCCCGCCTCGACGATCTTGAACTCGAGCGCCGCGCCCTCGCTGATCCCCTCGACCTCCTTCAGCCGCGGCAGCGGCGCAGCGACGACGTCGGCGAAAGAGCCGAATCGCCGCAACAACTCCTTGGCCAGCGGCTTTACGTCGCGGCGCGGAATGACTCGGAAAAGGATCAGCTCGATCAGTTCGTAATCGGCGAGCGCGCTTTCGCCGGCCTCCAGGAATCGCTTGCGCAGCCGCTCCCGGTGGCCGTGATAATGGGCGCTCTCGTCGTTCACGTCGACATCGGCGGCCGGTCGAGCCCGGCGGGCGACAGCGTGAACACTTCGACGCCCGTCTCCGTCACCGCGACCGTGTGCTCGAACTGGGCGGAGAGCGAGCGGTCGCGCGTCACCGCTGTCCAGCCGTCGGACAGCACCTTCACCGCTGCGGCGCCGAGGTTGATCATCGGCTCGATGGTGAAGAACATGCCGGGCTTGAGCGGCGCCCCGTCGCCGCGCCGCCCGGCGTGCAGGATATTCGGCTCGTCGTGGAACAGCTTGCCGAGCCCGTGGCCGCAGAAGTCGCGCACCACCGAGCAGCGCTCGGATTCCGCGTAGGTCTGGATCGCCTGGCCGATGTCGCCGACATGGCCGCCGGGCTTCACCGCAGCGACTCCGCGCAGCAGGCACTCGTAGGTGACCTCGATCAGCCGCTGAGCGCGGCGCGAGGGCGCGCCGGCGACATACATGCGGCTGGCGTCGCCATGCCAGCCCTCGAGGATCAAGGTGACGTCGATATTGAGGATGTCGCCGTCGCGCAAAGGCTTGTCGTCGGGGATGCCGTGGCAGACGACGTGATTGATTGAGGTGCAGATCGACTTGCGATAGCCGCGATAGTTCAGCGGCGCGGGATAGGCGTCATGGTCGCGGGCGAACTCGAACACGAACTTGTCGAGCGCACTGGTGGCGACGCCGGGCTTGACCATCGGCACGAGCAGATCGAGCGCCTCGGCGGTGAGCCGACCGGCCTTGCGCATGCCCTCGAAGGCTTCCGCCCCGTGCAGCTTGATATGGCCGTTGCGGCGGCCGTGAATGGCGGTGGAGTCAACGTAAGTCATGAAAGCCCAAATATTCGCGTCGCGCCCCGCGTTCAATAGGCGTATCCGCCCGCGAGGCCCGTCCCAAGTCGTCGCCGCACGATTTCAACAGGGGAGTCTTGCCATAACTTGGCGCGGGAGTGGAGTCGGAGCGGCGTTTTTTCACTGCACGCGTCCTCTTCGACGGCCCGGCGCGACGGCTGCGGCTTTCGGCGCGGCGGCGGCCGTGTTACCGGTCTGCCGCACCTCAAGCCGAGCCGCGCATGTCAGACGCAACCGTCACCGCCGCCATTCTCGTCATCGGCGACGAGATCCTCTCCGGCCGCACCAAGGACCGCAACATAGGGTATATCGCCGAATATCTCGCTCGCGCCGGCGTGGACGTGCGCGAGGCGCGCGTCGTGCCCGACGTCGAGGCGGAGATCGTCGCCGCCGTCAACGCCCTGCGCGCCCGCTACGACTATCTCTTCACCACCGGCGGCATCGGCCCGACGCACGACGACATCACCGCGGACGCGATCGCCAAGGCTTTCGGGGTCGGAATCGACGAGGACCCGCGGGCGATCGCCGTCATGCTGGAGCGCTACAAGGAGTTCGACCTTACCGCCGCCCGCCGCCGCATGGCGCGCATTCCCGCCGGCGCCGGGCTTATCGACAACCCTGTCTCCAAGGCTCCCGGCTTCCGAATCGGCAACGTGATCGTGATGGCGGGCGTGCCGAGCGTCATGCAGGCGATGCTCGATCACGCCATCCAGGGCGTCAAAGGCGGCGCGCTGATGCTGACCGCCAATGTCGAGGCCGACGGGCTGCCCGAGGGCGTCTATGGCGACGCGCTGCGCGAGGTCGCTGAGGCGCGGCCCGAGGTCTCGATCGGCTCGTATCCGAGCTTCGCCGACGGCCGCTTCCGCAACCAGATCGTGGTGCGCTCGCGCGACGCGGACGCGCTGGCGGAGGCCAAGGCGGCGGTGGAGGCGATGCTGGCGCGGCTGAAGGGCGACGCGAAGCCGCTTTAGCGCCTCCGCCTCCGGGCGGGCGAGCGCATCGGGGCGAATCATTGTGCGCAAAGGCGCCGACGGCGCCGCCGCCGTCTCGCCGCCGCACCGGAGGCTTGCTATGGAGGCCGCGAAGTCGCAGCGGAGCGAGCCATGACCGAGCGTAGCCAGAAAGCCTTTCCCGTCTCCTGGGAGCAATTCCACCGCGACGCCCGCGCGCTCGCCTGGCGGCTGGCGGGCTCCGGACCGTTCACCGGCCTGATCGCGATCACCCGCGGCGGCCTGGTGCCCGCGGCGATCATCGCCCGCGAACTGGATTTGCGCCTGATCGAGACGGTGTGCATCTCCTCCTACGACGACAACAAGGCGCAGGCCGGCCTGCGGGTCATCAAGGCGCTCGCCTCCGACCTCACGAACGGCGGCGGCCACGGCATGCTGGTGGTCGACGATCTCGTCGACACCGGCAAGACGGCCAAGGTGGTGCGCGAGATGCTCCCGCGCGCGCATTTCGCCACCGTCTACGCCAAGCCGCTCGGTCGGCCGCTGGTCGACACGTTCGTGACCGAGGTCTCGCAGGACACCTGGATCTACTTCCCGTGGGACATGGGGCTGACTTTCCAACCGCCGCTGGCCAAGGATTCGGTGACCGGCTGAGGGTTTCCCGCGCGGCCATGTTGTGCGAAAAGGCGGCCAATGCGGACGTGGCGAAACCGGTAGACGCAAGGGACTTAAAATCCCTCGGCCTTTGGCTGTGCGGGTTCGACCCCCGCCGTCCGCACCATCCCGAAACGGCGGGAGATTTCGTCAACGGCCAGCCGTCTGTTTGCTCGTTCACTCCAGCCGCCGCACAGACCCGCCTTCGCAGAGGCGCTCCGTGGCGCCGGCGCGGCCGATCGGGACGCTCGACAAATGAGCCCTTTCGCGCCACGAAGGCGCGAAAGCTCCGTTTGTCTTGAAGCCGCGTATTGCGCGGCTGCGAAAGGCGGAAATGAACCGTCCCTATCTGATCGTGATCGCCTCGCTCGCGGCCGCGGCGCTGTTTTTGCTATTTTCATTCGGTTTCGTGCTTAGGACTCGCTTTGCCGACGAGTCGAGGGTCGTTTCCGACGATCTGAAGGCGGTGGCCGCGATTTCCGTCGCAAATCTCCCGTCGCGAGCGAATTTGGCGCCGCTTGCGCCGGGCGAGATCGCCCTTTCCAGCGTCGAAACGCCGACCACGGAAAGCGATCAAACCGACGCAGGCGCAGACGGCGAAACCGATAGTGTGGCGCTCCCCGCGCCATCCCCCGCGCCCGCCGTCCCGGAGCCTGTGCGTGCGGCGGCCGTCGCGGAGCCCGCGCCGGCCGAGGTGTCAGCGCCTGTGAGCCGGCGCCGTGAGGAGGAGCGCGATCCCTGCAACTATCGCTCGCTGCGTATCGGCGCCGCGACGGTGCCGGAATTCAAGGTCGCCAACTACGTCCCGACCCTGCAGGCCTGCTTTCGGCCAAGCGCTCGCGACGCCAAAAGCTACGCGGTGCGCTCGATGAGCATCGGCGGCGAGGGCTGGCTGCTGCTGACGCAAAACGACGGTCTGGAAACGACGCTGGAGCGCGCATCGTGCTGGACCTGCGAGCCCGCGACCGACGAGTCGCTGAAGGACACGCGCCTGCTCCAGGCGGTCAAGCGCGCCTCGCAGATGCCGGGCGTCAATCACCGCAGCTTCTTGCAGAACGCTGGCCTGCGGCGAGGCGCCGCGCGCGGCGATTTCGTCACCGGCGACCTCTGCCCGAGCAACCGCCCGCTCGACCGCCGTTTCTTCAAGCTGCTGATCGCCTCCGAGCGCAAGCCCGCGCCGGTCGCGCTCTCCATCAGCGGGCTCTGGCTCAAGTCGCACGAAACGGATTTCCAATGGCTGCAGGATCTGGAGCGCGCGGGCGTGCTCGAAATCGTCTGGGTCAACCATTCCTACACGCATCCCTATGCGCGCCGACGCCCGCTCGACCAGACCTTCATGCTGACGCAAAATCTCAACGCCGACTTTGAAATCCTGGAGACCGAGCGGGCGCTGATCTCGCGCGGCGGCGTGCCTTCGCTGTTCTTCCGCTTTCCCGGCCTCATCTCGTCGAGCCCGCTGATGGAGACGCTGCGGCGCTATCATCTCATTCCGCTCGGCGCCGAGGCCTGGCTGGCGAAGGGCGAGCGACCGCGCCCGGGCTCGATCATTCTCGTCCACCCCAACGGCAACGAAGAGGCCGGCATCAACGAATTCGAGAAGCTCTATCGCGAGGGGCTGGTCAACCACCCGCTCGAACCGATCACGGTCGCGCCAGCGCCGCAAACGGCGCAGACTGATCCCGGCGCCGATGCGCGCATAGACGCGCGCTGACATGGCGTTGCTTTCGCCGAGCTGCGACCTCTTGCGACAATTGCCACCCGGGAATCCCTCCGCTCGGCTCGCTTGTCGCACGACGGGGCGGGGGTTGCGGTTCATCGATTCGCTCGGCGGTGTTGAGCGTCTTCGGCCGACGGCGGCTGCGAGCCCGCGCCCAGGGCCTGCCTTTGCGTAGCCGGATATTGTCGGAAAGTTCATTGCAGGGCGAAGATGGCGCAGCAGTTCCTCCTCGGCAGCGCCGATCTCGATAACCTGACCCTGGCGCGGGTCGGCGACCGCGATTCGCTCGACGCCCATCAGGAGCTGTTCGAGGTCGTGCGTGCGCGCTGCGGCGGCGAGATGGGCAATCTGTTCGCCGAGCCGGTGCGCGGCTTCAACCCGCAACACGCAGTCGCCGAACCTCACCTGGTATGGCGTCTACGAAGGGTCGCCCGACGCCTTCAACCAACTCGACGCGGCGACGCTGAAGCCGGTCTCCGACCTTCTCACCCCGATCCGTGTCGTCCCGCCGACGTCGCCGCCGCAACCGGCGCCGTCGATCGCCGTCGCCGCGCCGCAGGCCGAGATCGCGCGACAACGGCCGCGGCGATCCCTCGCATTGGCCGCCGCTGTGGCGCTTTGGCTGGTGTTCGCTCTGGCGCTGGCGCGTCTCTATTTCGACCTGTCGCCGGCCTGCGGCCTGGCGGCCGCGCTTCGACCTGCGCCGGCCGGACGGCACGGCGCCGCTGGTGCTCTATCCCGGCTACAACGACATCGACCCCGACGGCGAGCGGCCGTTCGCGCCGCAGCCGGGCGACGACGAATACGACATCAACAAGCTGCGGGCGCTGGAGCCGTTCGTCGACCGTTGGATTCCGATCCCGGTGCTGGCGGTGCGCCCCGGCGCGAGCGCGGAAGGGTTGCCGGTGCTGGCGCAGGGGCCGAGCAACTGGGCGCGGCTGCGGATTTCCACCTCCAAGAAGGCGCAGACAGGCTTCGCCCACATCGCGGTTTTCGCATTCGTCACGTAGTTGCTGCCGCGCGAGAGCCCGAGCGAATATCTCGCGCCGACGGAGGAGGATTCGCGCAACGAGCAGGAGTTCGCGCTCGTCCATCGCTTCGCCGATCTCGGCTGGTTCTTCTCCAGCGAGGTCAGACCCGCAGAGCGGTGAGGTCGCCAACGTCCAGCAATGGACGGTCGACTGGATTGAGGGCCTGTTCATCGACATGAAGAAGCGCCAGATCCGCGGCGGCGCCTTCCGCGAGGAGGCCCGGCGACCGAGTTCTTCAATCTGGTCGGCCGCATCATCAACCTGTCGATCGACACCCGCCGGCTGACGATGAAATCGACGGCGCGTTACATCGGCCAGATCGAGGACGACGGATCGCTGCCGGAGGAGAACGTGATCTTCGGCGTCGACGCGGCGCAGATGGTCGTGGACGAGAGGGATATCCGCTACGACGCGCCGATGCGCATCGGCGCGCGGCAATTGCCGTTCACGCGCTGGACCGCGTGCCCGCTGTACAAGCTCTCGCTGCCCGCCGGCGAGGTGGTGCGGCCGCCCGTCGCCGTCACCCTGCGCCGCGGCGCGCCCGACGACGACGTCGGCTTCGACGAGATGGACCTGCTGCAAACGGCGGAAGCGATGAAGGAGGAGATCCAGATCGTGCAGGCCTACGACGCGGAGAGCCGCTCGCTCAGCAAGATCATGCAGATCTCGTTCGACACGATCGGCGCGAACGAAGGTTACAGGCTCGACACGGGCATTCTGGGAATCGAGCGAAGGACGCCGCATCGATGGAAGCCGACAGCCTCTCCGCCGCCTTCAAGTCGACCACCGCCGCCACCGCCGGGCCGCCGCCTGGGCCGGCGCCGAACCGATCCGCCGCAAGCTGGCGCAGGACCACATGCGCATCGACCGCGTCCCGCGCGCAGCGGCGTTGAGGCGCGCCGGCTGGAGCGAACGTTCAACAATCCGACCTGCGTCGGCGTGTTCGGCCCGAGCCAGGCCGGCAAGAGCCATCTGATCTCCGTTCTCGCCCGCAAGGAGGACGAGGAGACGATGATCGCGACGTTCGACGGACCCGAGTGCGGGATCGACTTCATCACCAGGATCAACCCGTTCGGCGGCAAGGAGGCGACCGGTCTGGTCACCCGCTTCTCGATGCAAGCCGAGCCGACGCCGCCGGGCTTTCTGGTCTGCCTGCGGCTGCTGTCTCCGGCCGACATCGTCAAGATCATCGTCAACTCCCACCCCCAGGACGGCGACCAGGAATACGAAGCGGCGATCGAGGCGCAGGCGTTCGAGACGTATCTGAAGACGTTCGTCTCGCCGCGGCCGGCCGGTGCGAACAGGTGGCTTGCGTCGACCGCTTCGCCGCTACGCTGACCGTCGATCCCTACGCGACGACGCTGCGTCGCGCCCGGGCGACAGCCGACACGGCCTGCGACCGCCAGCGCGAATCCGAGGCCTAGGCGAGCTTCACGCGCTGCCTCGGCGCCGCGGCGGGCTGCGACAAAGCCAAATGCGTGGCGAACTATCCGCCGCGGTGGCGCATCGGCGCGCAGACCGGCAAGCTGAAAGGCGCGCTCGACGCCTACGAGGCGGTCGCAGCTTTCGGCCTCGTGCTCGGGCTATGGCTGGCTGTGATTGACCGCAAGCCGTTCTCTCATGGGCTCGATATTTGCGGGCTGGCTTCGCGCTCGCCGTCGCGCCGGGTCGTCCTGCAATCGCTGTCGCTGCTGATCCAGTTCGGTTTCGAAGTGGCGCGGATTTGCGGGCAAGATGATCCTGCCGCCACCCCCGATCATCGCATTGGGGCGCTCAAACGCCTTGGCTGGGGATCGCGCAGCCGCCGCGATTGACAAGACGACGCCTTGGCATTCTAGCGACGCTCCTGTCGTTACGCCCCTCTGCCGAGTCTTACCTGAATTGAAAGCGAATTCCGACGCCCCCTCGGGCTCCACGTCTACAACTCTCGTCCAGGTCGCGGCGCTTCCCGTGCGTTTTGAGGAGGGCCGCGCGCAGGTCTTGCTGGTGACCTCGCGGGACGGCAAGCGATGGCTCATTCCGAAAGGATGGCCGATGAAAGGCAAGAAGAACTGGGCCGCCGCGGCGCAGGAGGCCAGAGAAGAGGCCGGAGTTATCGGAAAGACCTACAAGCGGTCTGTCGGAGAGTATCGCTACTTCAAGCGCCGCGCGGCGCATTTTGAGCTTTGTCGGGTGGAAGTCTATTTGCTGGCCTACGAGAAGCGGCTCGATTCCTTCCGCGAGAAGGGGCAACGCGATATTCGCTGGTTTCCCCTCGATGAAGCCGTTGAAGTCTTGCATGAGCCGGACCTGACGGTGCTGCTGAACGACCTCGACCTGACATTTTTCCGCAAGCCGACGAAATCGAAACCGTCGCCGGGGCCTGACAAGAAAAAGCGGAAGAAGGCCTGAAGTTGGCGAGCGACGTCCGTTGCGAATTGCCCTTGGTCAAATCGCGACAGACTGTCCGAGACCCCGTTGCGGATGGGCTCCCGACGGGCGTTGACACCGACCGTCGGCGGACTTATGACCCGCTCCGGGCCCAGGTGGCGGAATTGGTAGACGCACTGGTTTCAGGTACCAGCGGTGCAAGCCGTGAAGGTTCGAGTCCTTTCCTGGGCACCATCCGCCGAAATTCGGCAATGATACCAAAAAGATAAGCGATTGAACCGCGATGCGAGACGCTGAGTGTGCTACAAAGGTGGCATACAATGCTCTTTCGGTTCGTGCGTCCCATGTTCCGTGACCGCTCGCGAAACGGCTACTTCAACCGTCGAATTCCGGCCGAAGTTAAGGCTCGCGCGGTCGGCTTAAAGCTGTCGCTGCCCGTGGGCGACGGTTTCGCGTCTGTCTCCATCACCGCCCGAATGGGAGCCATACGGTTGTCGCTCCGCAGCGCTGACCCCCGGGAGGTGAAGGCGCGGACGGCGCGGCTGGACGAACACCTTGAGAAGCTATGGGGGGCGGCTCAGCGACGAACGGCCGCCGACTCTGACCCACAAGGAAGCCGTCGCGCTTTCCGGAGAGCTTTACCGAGCCTGGGCCAACGGCGCGGACGAACGGCGCGAGCGGACCTATTCAGTAACCCTGGACCCCAAAACGCGGTTACCGATCCCGGATACGGGCGACGAAAGCGCCGAAACCATCCCCGCCTATTGGGCCGCATCGCGCGAGGCGCTGGAAAAGCTGAAGGCTCAAGACGACGCATTCCGGGAGCGCGTCGCCCGTGGTCTGCCCAATCCGCCGAACCATAAGCGCCCGATGGAGGCGGCGTTCGGCCGGATCGTTGACGCGCTACTCTCCCAGCAAGCCATTACGCGCCTTGAACCCGCGAGCCACGAAATGGTCCTTGAGGAATTCCGCCGCGCGATGATGGATGCGTTCGACGCTCGCCAGCGCAAGGCCAAAGGCGATTACTCCCCGGACCCCAGCGCCGCTCGCTTTCCGCAGGTTGAGGAGAGCTTCAGCGCCGCCCCGCCCGTGCGAACGTCCAAGGGGGCGCGGCCGAAAGTCAGCCTCAAGGGCCTGTATGAGGAATGGTGGAAGGAAGCGAAAGCGGCGGGCCGATCCGAAAGCACGAATGACAGCTACGCCCGCACATTCCGCGTCTTGGGCAGATTCCTGGGGCATGACGACGCGAGCCGTGTTTCGGCTGACGACATTCAACGCTTCAAGTCCTATCGGCGCGAGCAAGGCGCTTCAATCAAGACGGTAAGAGACGGCGACATATCCGCACTCAAGTCCGTGTTCGGCTGGGCGGTCGATAACGGACGGCTGACACTGAACCCGGCCGCGAACGTCAAGATGGTGGCGGCGAAAACGTCCCATGCGCGGGAGCGGGCCTCCACGGAGAAAGAGGCGGCGGCAATCCTCCGCCACGCGAGCGATTACCAGTCGGACAACAAGAGAGAGACGCCGAAAGTCGCCGCCGCGAAGCGCTGCGTCCCTTGGCTTTGCGCCTATTCGGGGGCGCGTGTTGGCGAGGTCACTCAGCTACGCAAAGAGGATATTGGACAAGAGGGCGAGATTTCCTACTTCACCATCACGCCTGAGGCCGGCACGGTGAAGGACAAAAAGAAGCGCGTCGTTGTCATCCATGAGCATCTAATTGAGGTCGGCTTCCTGGACTTCGTGAAAGGGTCCGCGCCGGGCTAACTGTTTTTGAAAGCTGGGTCTGAGGATGACGGCCCGTCGATCCGGGGGCTTTGGCGAAGCGTCAAGAATAGGCTTTCCGATTTCGTCCGCGAGGTGGTGACTGACAAGGGGGGTCGCGCCGAATCACGGCTGGAGGCACACCTTCAAGGTGATTGGCGGCGAGGCGGATATGAAATAGAAGGTGCTGGACGCCATTTGCGGTCACGCTCAGAAAACCGTAGGCCGGACCTACGGCCCCGTGAAGCTTTCCGAACAGGCTCGCGAGATGGCCAAGTTCCCGCGCTTCGATCTGGTTGGCGCAAGGCGCGGATAGACCCCTTCACCCTTTGAGGGAGCTAGGCGAACATTCGTTACCTTAGGCTCCCCTCTGTGCTCTTGTTCCTTGGTTGTTCATCTCCCCTCCCCAGTCACCCAGTGTATCATCTGAGGCTTCGCCTGAGGTCTGGCCTGATGTTGTCCTGCGGGGCGGCAGCGGGTGCGGCGTGGGGTGAGGCTTGAAGTGTGGCGTTAGGTTAGGGGCCTCATGTCTGTGCGTTGGCTGATGCGGAGGGTGAGGCGCAAACCCTGCTACTCGGTCGGTGTGACCACGGGAGAAAGAGGCTTGGGGTCTTGGCCGTGGCGTTGGCGCTGAGTGTTTCCGCTTAGTGATTGATGATGAGCGGGTTATCCTACCATCCTCGTCTCCTTCCAGGCGGCCCACAGCTAAGCCTTAATGCTCCCCTAAAGCACATAAGAGGCAGCGGACTGGCCCGGATTTCTGACCTTTCCAAGGACCGTTGCCTATCTAGGCCGTCTTCAGCGGCTTCCTCTTCACGTCCAACTCAAAGCCCGTCACCTCCGCGCCGACCTCACGCATGACCGCCTCCGCCGTCGCCGCGCAACTCTCGCGGACCATCAAGCCGTCATGCATCGGCGGCGCGACGACGCCGTGCCGATCAATCACACGAAGGAGCACCGCGACCAGGATGTCGCTATCGGTTCGCATCAGGCGCAACGCCGCGCCCCTCTCGAATTGCTCACGGATGGCGCTATGCCGCTCAAGGGCGGCCTCACGGATCGAACGCGCCGTGCAGCCCTTCGGCAGTAGCGCCTTGCAGCCCTTCGGAAGGCGTGTGAGCGGGGAGGAACGGGCGAGCATGGCGTTGACTATCTGCTTCACGCCATCCCTGTAGAGCCCTTCCCCAGCGCCGCCGAGTATCCCCGCGTAGAGTTCGCCGGAGGGCGGCTTCAGTCCAATCCTTGTGTAGGCCAGCCGGAGAAACATCGCGCTGAAATCAAGGTCCGCGACGGTCTCGCCCTCGATCCTGATAATATTCCTTCGGTCGCGTCGGACGTTTTCCCACCATCCCCCGTGCAAGCGGCCGTTGAGGTCGAAGCGCGGCGTCTCGCTATTAGTGGTGAAGATGCGGCGTAGCCGTCGCTGATAAACATCGGGGGCTTGCGGACCGATGAACTCCAGGCGAGCGGATTCAATAGCGGCATTGATCCAGTCAAGCTCCGCCCTCATGCGCAGAGTATCGGCCGTGTCGCGATATTCTACGTTTATGGCTTCGCGAACGTCGGCCGCATAGTCCCGCTCAACGCGCCGCACGATGATCGTTTCGCCCCCTGTGCGCTTGAAGGACGCAAGCCCGAAATCGTTAAGACCGCCGACGCATTCCCTCAAGGCGTCTCCAGGCAAGAGAACGCTTGCGACGCTGTTTGTGCGAGATGGCGATATGGTGATGAAGCTCGGCTCGATTGCCTTCCTAACACCTTCCACAAGCCGCAAACTTAAGCCGTCATAGCGGCTCGCTGGACCTCTGGGTTTCGCGAGGATTATCGCGACGCCGGGCGGTTCCAGGCCTAGCGCTAGCGCGTGCGCCGCGTTGCTCACAACCGCGATAGCGAGGCCGCGCAAAGTCTGCCTGTCTTTCTCCCGTCCGCGCCGCTTAAGCCGCCCCGCTTCGGCGCATTCCAGCGCATGGTCAACCAAGCCCAAGGTGGCAGGATGATCGCATGCGAGCCACGGATCAAAGAATTCCTGACTTCGGCTGACGACGTCGGCGGCCTTTTTCAGCATCCCTTTCCTCTGTGCGCAGAGTGACCGACTACAGGCTCAACATGTGCTTATGTGTCTGGCAGACTCAACCAGTCTTTCAAACTGCGACCAATCCCCGGTTTGCCAGCCTTCGGCTTTTCGGCATCGACCGCCCGTCGCTTACCTATGTTGACGGCTATCGCGGCCGATTCGACGGCTTCCACGAGCCACGCCGGCATCGGTGTCGAAACTGTGCCTCGTCCGCTTCGACAACAACCATTATTCAAGTGAACGCCAGCGCCGTCGGGCGGGCGCCCGAGTTCCAAGCCTACGCCGATCAAGCCGTCGTTCGTCAGGACGGGCGGATGGTCGCCGAACACCCGTGCAAGTTCAGGCGCGGGCCGAAACGGCCTACAACCCCTGGCTCGCTTGCGGCCAGGCCTGGCACATGGTCCGTCGCACCCTCTCGGAATCGTCATTGCAGATAGGCTTGACCATCGCGCTTAGCGCCGTCGCGCGGTCTGCGCAGCCGAGCGGCGAGCAGTTGGACGGCGTTCTTGCGTCAGCTGGCGAAGCTGTTCAACGCAGCCACAATCGCATCGCGCCGAAGCGGCTTTTCGCAGCGGGGAAAGTCCCGATAAGCCGGGGCCAGCGCGCAGCCGTCATAACCCGTGATGAACACGAACCTTACGCCGCGCGCCTTCAGCGCGTCGGCGATCGGATAGGAGCTGCGCTCGTGCAGGCTTACGTCCAGCACGGCGTGGGTCAGCGCCGAACCCTCAACCTCGACGAAAGTAAGCGCCTCATCGAGCCAGCCGATCGGACCCAGGACAATGGCGCCCGCCTCTTCCAGAATATCCGAAACCTCTTGCGCGATCAGGTATTCGTCCTCGACGACCAATACCCTGCGCCCCTGCAGAGCTTTCATGTTTCTTGCTCCCGCGCTTTTTGCTCCAACGGCATCTCGACCCGGCACGTTACGCCGCCCTCGCCGAACTCGAAGCCGGTCCGCGCGTGCAGCGAATAGCTCAGCGCCTGTTCGATCAATTTGCGGCCGTAACCGCGGCGAGGCGGCTCTTTCGGCATGTCGGCGACCCCGCTCTCGCGCCAGTCGAGCGCAAGCATGGGCGTGTCGCCCTCCCCCTTCACGGTCCAGGCGACTTCCAACTTCCCATTGGGACTGTTCAGCGCGCCGTACTTTACCGCGTTGGTCGCCAGTTCATGCACGGCCAAGGCGAGAATCTGGACGTTCTCGACATTCAGCGAGACGGGAGGACCGTTGACGGTCACCTTGCCGCCCTGCTCCGCCCCATGCGCTTGCAGTTCGAGCCGGATGATCTCCGCCAGACTGATTTGCCTACCTGTCGCATCGCTGATCAGACTCTGAACGCGGCCAAGCGTCGCAAGCCGCGTGGTGAACGCCTGCAGCACGTCGCTCCTGGGGAAGGACTGGATCGCGATCGATTGCACCACCGCCAACAGATTACGGGTGCGGTGTTGCAGCTCCGCAATCAGCACCCGCTGCCGCGCTTCCGCCTCGGTCAGGCTGGAAATATCGACGAAGGAGATGACGACGCCCTCGATCTTCTGCTCGGTGTTGCGGTAGGGGCTCAGCCGGACGAGGTGATGCGCCTTCGCCTCCTCCTGGTCGATGCGCCGCTCGACGGAGCCGCGCCCGGCGAAAACGCCGGCGATGTCCTCTTTCAGATCGGGCAAGCGGAAGCGGCTGGCGAGATCGGTGATCGGTCGGCCGCGGTCGCTGGGCAGGATGTTGAACACGCTCGTGACCGCCGGCGTAAAGCTGCGGATGACAAGGTTCCGATCCAGGAAAACCGTGGCGATTTCGGTGCTCTCAAACAGATTCTGCAGGTCGGATCTGGCCCGGTCGAGCGATTCGACCTTGCTGCTGAGGTCGGCGTTCAGCGTCTGCAACTCCTCGTTGACCGATTGCAGCTCCTCCTTCGAGGCCTCCAGCTCCTCGTTGGTCGATTGCAGCTCTTCGTTGACCGACACCAGCTCCTCGTTCGAGGCTTTCAGCTCCTCCAGCGCCGTCTCGTATTCCTCGATCAGCGATTGCAGGCGCTCGCGCAACTCGCGCAACTCGACTTCGAGGTGGACAGTCCTGGGATCGTGCAGCGAGGTGGCGCGCTTGACGGCGTCGGCGCGACTTAGCGTGCAGCCCAGGTCCGAGAACAGCACGAGGAACAGCGGTTCGTCGCTCACCGAGGCGGCGGGCGCGATCGTCAGCGCGATCGTCTGCAGCCGCCCCTCGTCGCCCTCGACCTCGAGTCCCTCCCGCGTCACGATCCCGCCGCTGTCGGCGACTTCGCGCAGCATGGTGCGCAAATCGAGCCGCAGACCCTTGCGGGCCAAAGCCAGAATCTGACGGGTCGGCAGGCCGGGAGCGGCTTCCAGATATTTTCCGGTGCGGCCGGAATAGAATACGATGTCGCCTTCCCGGTTGACGACGACATAAGGCGGCGCGAACTGCTCAAGCACCTGGTTTTCCACCGATTGCCGCAGCATGACGCCGCTCATCGGCGACGATCGCGAAGCGGCTTCGGCGGTCCGGCCGGGACGCAGCCCCGTCAGCGAAATCGGCAGCCGCACGCTGGCGGCTCCGTCCGACCGTCGGCGGAAGATTCGATGCTTCTTGTCGAGCGGGGAGAACAGATCGCCGAACGGAGAGATGTTCTCCGACGTGCCGAGAAACAGATAACCGTCCGGCCGCAATGCGTAGTGGAAGATCGGGATGACCTGCCCCTGCACGTCTGTTCCAAAATAGATCAGCAGATTGCGGCAGGAAATGAGATCGATGCGCGAAAACGGGGGATCGCGGATCACGCTGTGCGGCGAGAAGATGCAGAGATCGCGCACCTCCTTGGCGACGAGGTAGCTGCCGCCGTCCGGAATAAAGAAACGCTGGCGTCGCTCCGGCGACACGCTGTCGAGCAGCGCGGCGGGATAGCGCCCAGCCCTGGCGACGCTGAGCGCGCGTTCGTCGATGTCGGTGGCGAAGATCTGCACCCGCGGCGTTGCGGCCAGCACGCTCATATGTTCGCGCAGCAGGATGCCGATCGAGAACACTTCCTCGCCTGTCGCGCAGCCCGGCACCCAGATCCGGATCGTATCCTCGGCGCCGCGATTCTCGAACAGCTTCGGCACGACCGTTTGCGCCAGGGTCTCGAACGCCTCGGCGTCGCGGAAGAAGTTGGTGACATTGATCAGCAGGTCGCGAAACAGCGCGCCGACCTCCTGCGGCTCCTGCCGGAGCAACTCCAGATAGGCGTCGAGCGTATCGACCTGCCGGATCTGCATGCGCCGCTGCACGCGGCGGGTGAAGGTCTTGGTCTTGTAGCCGCCGAAGTCATGCCCGATCTGGCTGCGCAGAATGGCGTAGATTTCCCGCCGCGCGGTTTCCCAAGCCTCCCCGTCCTCGGTCTCGCGCGAGGTCTCCGCAATCGAATCGAGCAGATCGAAACTGTGGGCGAAGCGCACCAGCTTCGCGCCCATCTCTTCAGCGGGTACGCAGCAATCAACCAGGCCGGTGGAAATGGCGCTGTCGGGCATATCGGGATGGGCGGGCCCGTGGCCGTTACGCACCTGCGCGAACGTCAGGCCGCCGCGCTCCTTGATGGCTTTGATCCCGAGCGTGCCGTCGCCGTCGCCGCCCGACAGGACGACCCCGACGGCGAATTCGCCTTGATCGGCGGCGAGCGCGCTGAAGAAGATATCGATCGGCTTGCGCTCGCGCTGTCCCGCGGGAAGCTTGCGAATGACCAGCCGCCGTCCCTCGATGCTGAGAATCGCATCCTCCGGCAGAACATAAACGCTATCCGCTTCGACCCTGAGATCGTCGGCGGCGACCAACACCGGCAAATTCGTATAGCGCCCGAGAACTTCGTGCAGGGTGCTCTTCCGCTCGGGATTGAGATGCGTGACGACGACGAAAGCCATGCCGGGTTGGTCGGGAACGCCGTGGAAGAACCCCTCCAGAGCCTCGATGCCGCCCGCCGACGCGCCGACGCCGACAATGGGAAAGTCGCGGTCGGCGCTGGTCATATCAGGTTTCCCGTGAAGTCGTGCGACGGCCGCCATTGTATTCGCCGGAAATCTGGCGGCGCTCGTCTTCATTTGCAACAGACTTTCGTGGAATTTCCGCTATTGTGTCTTGCAATAGATCCCGCTCCAGCAGCCGGAGACCGGCGCGCACCACCTCGCTGGCGTTGCCAAAACGCCCGGAGGCGACCTGGTCCGTCACAAACTGGCGGAGGCGGTCGGTCAATGAGACGTTCAAGGTGAATTTGCCGGGCATCCCAAGGCAACGCGCCGAGGGGCCAAAGGTTGCAAACTGTTGGCGCCCTTTTTTCGCAATGCGCGTGCGGCGAATTACCGTCGGATTGCGTCAGTTCCGCTGCCGCTGCGATTGCGCAGCTTCGCCGGAACGGCGAAGCGTGGCCCGCAGCCGTCGCGATGTTGGCGCCAAATCCGCGGCGCGGATTTTTTCAGGTTCGCCCGAGCACCCGCGCCAACAGCGACCCTTTGGCCTTCTGAGCCGGCGTGTCGCCTCGCCTGTCCCAGCCCTTTTCCGCCGCCGGAGCGGCCGCGATTTCAATCCCCTTGAGGCGCATCGAGCGCGTGTCTTCCGTCCATCTGCCGACGGCTTCGAAATTCTCCGCCGGCTCGTCGATCTCCAGCAGGACCGGAGCCTCGAAGCTGGTCAGGACAAGCTCACGCAGGCAGTCGCCGCCGAAGTCGCGCGTCAGCCGCAGATGCAGCGATCCCTCCAGCTTGCCGTCGAAACGCAGGTGGTAGCGGCCCGGCTCAAGACGAATGTAGGGACCGAAGAACAGCGTCGTCTCCGGCACGTCGCCATGTCTTGCGTGCTCGAAGGCGATCGCCGCGCCGTCGCGCAACCTGTTTCGCCGCCCCGAGCTATAGGCGTCCGGGACCCGCATCCGCGAGGCCGGAATGGTGAAGGGCAGTTGCGACGGCGCAGGTCCGTCGAACGCCGGTTCCTCCGCCGCGACCTCGTCCGCCTCCCAACCGGGGCCACGCAATTCGCCGTAGGCGCAGCGCAACGTCAGGCTGCGCAGCAGCGGCGTACGCACGCCGACGATCTCGAATCGCTCGACCGCTTCCGGAAGTTCGAAAACGATTCGCTCGGCGAAATTGCTCAGCGTCGCATCGACGATGCGCGTCGCGCCATTCTGCGCCGTCAACGCCAGTTTCAGTTCGCCGTCGAGTTCGCCATCGAACTTGAACGCGTAGCGGCCGGCCGGCAACGAAACATAGGGGCCGAAAAACAGCGTCTCCTGATTGACGGCGCCATCGCGCGCCGCGTCGTAGTGGATCGCGCCGCCGTGGAACAGCGACCGCGACCGGTTTGCGCCGGCGAAGGCGCCGCTGATGACGAGATCCGCCGCCGGAATGATCAGCGCGACCTTGCGATAATCGTCTTCATCTTCGTTGGAACCCGCGTCAGGCGCCGCGTCGGCGGGCAAGCCGGCCGCATCATCCTCGACGATCTCCGGGGTGAGGCCCGCGTCGGCGGCTGACAGCGCATCGACAATCTGGCGCGCATATCGGCTCCACGTCTTGAAGGGGCGGGCGGCGATTTCCTGCAGCAATGCGTCATAGCGCTGCGTATCCGTCGCCAGCGTCTCGAACCCGGCGCAGATCGCGTCGATGCTGCGCGGATCGACCATCAGGCATCCCCCGCCGCGCGCGATTTCCGCAATGGAGCCCGCATTCGAGCAAAGGCAGGGCTTGCCGCGCCACAGGCTCTCGGCGACAGGCAGCCCGAACCCTTCCGCAAGCGACAGGAAGACGCTCGCGCGCGAGCGAGCGACCAAATCGCGAATCTGTCCGTCCGACAACCGTCCGTGCAGAACGATGCGCCCCCCGGCGCGCTTGACCATCAAACTCACCGCCGCCGCGACATCAGGTTCGATCAGGCCGACAATATTCAAGCGCAGGTCGAGATCGGGCCTGGTTTCGAGCAGATTGGTGAAAGCCGCCATCGCCGCCAATTGGTTCTTCTGCGCGTTGACCAGGCCAAGCGCGACAAACTCGATCGGCCCCTCGCTCGCCACAGGCTGCTCGAGCGGGTTGATGCGCTTGGCGCCGAAATCCTCTTCCGGCAGCAGCGCAGTCGCAATCGGCGGCAGCCGCCGCGCGCGGTGGCCGTGCCGCAAAAGCCAATCGCGCAGCGTCTCCCCGGCCGTGCGCGAGACTGGAAACACGACGTCGGCCAGCGCCGTCGCATGCGCGTAACGCGAAAACGCCAGCCGCTCGACGTTGTCGCCGCGCGACGGCAGGTCGGTCGGCGACAGTTCGACGAACGGTTGTCCCAGCTTCCTGCCGACGCCGAAAATCAGCGGCAGGATATCGTGAAACACGAGCGCGACCTTGAATCCGCGCTGCACCGCATCGCCGATCGCCTCGTCGAGGTGCACGGACGGGTAATCGGGATAATGGCTCTGCAGATGCGGCGCCTCCGCGATCAGCAACCAGTCTCCGGGCGACGGCTCCGCCGGCCGGCGCGCCTGCGCCGTCGCGGTAAGCTCGGGGCCGCGGCTGCGAGACAGGTTGTCGAGCAGTTTTTGTTCGGTGTGCACCAGCGCCTGAAGATCGCGCCGCCACGACACGGGAACGAACTCGACATCGGGCATGCGCGTGAGCTCGCGCGCGAGATTGCGTACGACCCGCGGAATGCCGCTGATTCCAATATCGGTTCCGGTGACATGAACGAAATAGAAGATCTTCATTGCGGCTTCGCTTATGCGGTTTGTTCGAGGCGTTCGACCGCCTCGTCACGAAATACCTTGGCTCTGGCCTGGTCGAACCGCCAGAATACGTCGGCCGGAGACAGATCGACCATGCAGGCGACGCCGTTGGGGCATCGCGCATGGCCGAGCGAGCACGGCGCGCAAGGCAGCGGCCGCGATACGGTCACCACCTGCGGTCCGCGCGGCATCCATTCGAGCGGCGAATGGCTGGCCGCGAATACGCACAGGGTCCAGCGTCCGCGCGCCGCGGCAAGATGCGCCACGCCGGAATTGTTGGCCACGACATAGGGCGCCGCTTCGACAGCTGCGACGACCTCGCGCCAGCGCATCGTTCCGCAGCAGTTCGTGACGACGTCGGAGGAAAGGCCGCGCACGATGAGGTTGGCGGAAGCGCGCTGCGCCCGGGTGCCGACGACGAGAGTCGTCAAGCCGTGCTGGCGCCAGATGAGTTCGATCAGGCCACGGAAATGGGCGGCCGGCCATTGACGGACGCGTTCGTTGGCGAAAGGCGAGATGACGACGGGCGGGCTCGCGTCTTCCGGCATCAGAGCGTCTCGACCGCATAGGCGTCGCGCAGACGCATCGCGACCAGATGCGCCAGAAGCGCCATCGCCTCGGACTGATGCGGCCCCCGCGCGGGGCTGGAGCGAACATATTTGAGGCCGAAAAAGCGAAACGGCTGCAATTCGTTGCCCGGCCGCGCATAAAGGCGGAATTCGAACGTTGCGTGCGGGCGATCGATATCGAGGAAGATCTCGGGGCGGCGCTGGCGCGAGACGCGCAACGTTCCCACCGTCAGGATCTCCCTGCCCGAGTCCGTCGCTATGTCGAACCGAATGTCGAAATCGTCCGCGAGCGGCTCGATGAAACACTCGAAGCGGTAATGCCCGGGCCTCAGCGAGGCGTACGGGCCCCAGACCACGGTCTGCGACTGCGCCCCGATCGGATCGTCGCTGCGAATCTCGAAGCCCAGGTGTCGACACAGCGCGGTCAAAAAACGATCGGCCGGCAGAAATTCCACGTTGGTGCGGTCGTCTTCGGTCGCGCTCGGCAGGTTCAGGCGAATGGTCAACCACGGAAACGAATCGTAGCGATCGAAGCCGGCGCGGTTGCGCGCGTCAATCGCCTGCAAGATAACCCGCGTATCCTCGGAAAGCCTGAGGTCGACCGCGAGATCGTAGCTTTCGCCGCTCATCTCCTCCGCGAAACGCTTGACCAGCAGGTCGCGCGGCGGCGTCTCCTGGCGCGCCGAATCGTCCTCGGGAAAGAAATCGAGCGGAATGATCTTGTCGAACGTCCCGAGCGTCTCGGCCTCGGCGACATTCCACGAGCCGCAAATGAGCGTCATCTCGGCATCGGGAAACGACTGCCGCAGCAGCCCGAACGCCGCGCCGGCCATGAGGAAATCGCCGCGGTGGTCGAGCTTGACGACGGCGATCCTGCGCACGCCGCGATGGTCCGGCAAGATGGTCTCGACCGGCGCCGGCGCGTTGCGGTCGATCTCAAGCAGGTGGAAGGGTTGCGTCGGCGTATGCGCCCACAGTTCGTCGCTTTCGAGCGCGTCGCGCCACTGCGGCGGCGCGATCTTCTCGATCACGACGACGATGTCCTGACCGCCGTCCGGCGCGTCGGCGATCGCCGCGCCGTAGTCATAGCCTTGGTCGCAATCGCCGAGATAGCGCACGCGATAGGCGCAAAGGTCTAACGCCTCCTCGATCTCCGCCATCAGCGTGTTGGGCGTGAAGAAGCGGCGATGGCGGAAGTCGCGCCGCGAGGGCAGCCGCAGCTTGCGTTCGTACAGGAACTGATGCGGCGTCGTCACCGCCAGGACGCCGCCGACGGAGAGCTTGGCGAAACACGCGCCCAGCAATTGCCGCGTCTCCACCACGTACTGCAGGACATTGTGAACGAAGATCGCGCCCAGCCCCTGCGACAGTTTCTCGACCGAGCGCAGCGCCGATTTCGCGTCGCCCGAATTCACCTCGATGGTGGCGGCGAACGGCAGCAGCGCGCCCTGCGAACTGTCGCCGGAGGCGCGAAGCTGAACCGCCGGCCCCCTGCGAACCGCTTCCGCCACTTGGGCTTGCGCCAGCAGCAACCCGAGAACGCCGCTTTCCCTCCGCGAAAGGCGGCTGTCGTTCGGCGCCTCTTCATCTGTGCGCATAGTCAATCGCCCTTTACCCCCTCATTCTCTCGACGCATCGAGCCGATATACGGCCAGAAATATTGGCGTCGGAAGCAACGGTCCGGTTATTTATTGAATGACACTACGGCGGTATTGTGCTGTGCACTGCACGGGCGTCGCAGTATCATACGGGCGCCACGGTCGCAACAGGCAGCGTCGCAACCCCGCTGCGCGCCGGCCTTCAGCAACTCCTCGCTAGTCCTTGCCGTCAAGCGCTTTCCTTCCGTCCGTCGGCCGCCGGCGACAGGCTTACAACAACCCGCCCGCAAAGGACATACAGGGAGCAGGCAACAGGCGGGTGGCGCAACCCGGACGTTGCGTGTATGTCTCCCGCAAGTCGCGCGCTGGCTCGGTTTTTTATTGAGGTGCTTCATGTCTCACCTGGACAGTTGGCTGTCCGAGGCGGAAGAGGTTCTGTCGGCGACCCGCAGGCTGCGCCTGGATGCGACGATGGAGGCGGCCGTCGCCGCGACCGCGTCGGCGCTCGGCCGGCGGCTGCCGCTGCTCGTCTGCGGCAACGGCGGCTCGGCGGCGGACGCTCAGCATATTGTGGGCGAGCTGGTCGGGCGCTTCCTCGAAGAAAGAGCGGCTTACAAAGCCATGTGCCTGTCCTCGAGCCCAGCCGTGCTGACCGCCTGGAGCAACGACTACAGCTTCGAAACCGTGTTCAGCCGTCAGGTCGAGGCCTATGGCGAGCCCGGCGGCGTGCTGCTCGGCCTCTCCACTAGCGGCAATTCGGCCAATGTCGTCAAGGCGATCGAGACGGCGCGCGGCCTCGGCATGGTCACCATCGGCATGACCGGGGAAGGCGGCGGACGGATGGCTGCGATCTGCGACCACCTGCTCGCGGCGCCCAGCCGCTTTACCCCGGCGATCCAGCAGATCCACCTCTGCTTCTATCACTACTTCTGCGCTGCCGTAGAAAAGGCTCTGGTCGCGTGAGCGGGCCGATCGGCCAAGCCGTCATCCTGACTGGCGGCCGCGGGACGCGGCTTGGCGCGTTCACCGATTCTCCGCCCAAACCGCTGGCCGAGATTGCGGGACGGCCGTTCCTGGATTGGCAGATCGAGGAAGTCGCGCGCTTCGGCTTCGAACGGATCACGCTGCTGGCCGGCTACAAGGCCGAACTCATCGAGGCGCGCTACGCGGGTCGCCGGGTCCGAGCCGCCGAGGTCGAGGTGTTGAGCGAACCGGGGGCGCTGGGAACCGCCGGCGCCCTCGCGCTGTTCGCCGACCGCCTCGATCCGCGCTTCCTGCTGATGAACGGCGACACGCTGTTTCCGGTCAACCTGCTGGACCTCGCCGCGCAGGCCGGCGCGGCCCCGGTCACGATGGCGCTGCGGCGCGCGGCCCCGGGTGGGCGCTATGGCGCGGTCGACGTCGCCGCAGACGGGACGATCCACGGCTTCCGGCCGCGATCGCCCGGCAGCGACAGCCCGATCAACGCCGGCATTTGCGTCCTCGACCACGCCGTCGTCGACGAGATCGCGCCGGGACGCAGCGTCTCGCTGGAAGCGGACATTTTTCCGCGGCTGGCGGCGGCAGGCCGCATGCGCGGCGCGCTCTACGACGCTGCGTTCATCGACGTCGGCGTTCCCGCCGACCTCGAGCGGGCGCAGAGCGAAATTCCCGCCATTGTCCGCCGCCCCGCCGCCTTCCTCGACCGCGACGGCGTGCTGATCGTCGACGACGGCTATCCCCACGACCCCGCCAGGATGCGCTGGGTCGCCGGCGCCGTCGAGGCGGTCAAGCGGCTAAACGACGCAGGCTATTACGTATTCGTCGTCACCAACCAGGCCGGCGTCGCCCGCGGGCTCTATCCGGAGAGCCAGATCGCCGTCGCGCACCGTTGGATGAGCGGCGTCCTGGCCGAAAAGGGCGCGCATATCGACGGTTACGAATATTGCGCGCATCACCCGCAAGCGCCGCTCGCCGCGTGGCGGCGGGACTGCCGGCGGCGCAAGCCCGCCCCGGGCATGATCGAGGACATCCTCAGCCGTTGGCCGATCGACCGCGCGCGCTCGTTCCTGGTCGGCGACAAGGCGACCGATCTCGCCGCCGCGCGGGGCGCCGATATCGCAGCGCATCTGTTCGCCGGTCCCGATCTCGGCGCGTTCCTTGCCGAACGCATCTAGCGCCGCGCCGATTCGCGCCTGCGGCAGAAAATAGTGCGCTGTTCATGCGAATTCTGGTTACGGGCGGGTGCGGTTATATCGTCAGCAACGCCAAGATCGAGCCCACCGGCTGGCGGCCGGATCACCGGCTCGCGGCGGGCGTGCGCGAGTTGGTCAAGGGCTACCGGACGCTGCGCAACGGGCGCTTCTCCAATGTCTGACAGGCAAGCACGCCGGCTTGTCCCGCCACCGGGGCGCCGGCTCGACACGGCGCGCCGCTGCTGCGGCGTCGGGGCGGTGGAGCTTGTGCTCGACCTCAACGACCAGCCGCATTGCAACCGGCTCGTGCGCCCCGACGCCCGCGCCGGCGTAGACCCCGCTTTTCCGCTGCGGCTCGGCTTCTGCCGCGAATGCACGATGGTTCAGATCGACCACACGATCCCCAAGGACAGCATGTTCTCGGACTATCCCTACGTGTCCGGGAGCACCAAGACGCTGCCGGCCCGTTTCGCCGCTACAGCCAAGCGCGTCGCCGGCGCCTCCGGGTTCGGCTCCGGGGACCTCGTGGTCGACGTCGGCAGCAACGACGCACGCGGCTGAAGCCATACGCGCCCCGGGGCTGTCGCGTGCTCGGCGTCGAAGCGGCCGGCAACGTGGCCGACATCGCCAAGCAAGCCGGCGCGCCGACCTGGAACCGTCTGTTCAACGAGACTTGCGCGCGCGACATCCTGGCGCAGCACGGCCCAGCCAAGCTGGTGACCGCCGCGGGGGTGTTCTTCCATCTCGAGGAACGGCACAGCGTCGTGCGCGCGATCGCGGCGCTGCTGGCCGAGAAGGCGTATTCGTCGTGCAGGCGATCTAACTCGGCGGCATGGTCGAGAAGACCGCCTTCGACCAGATCCACCACGAGCACCTCTGCGACTACACGCTGAGGTCGCTTTCCGCCCTGCTGGCGCAGCATGGGCTGGAGGTCTTCGAGGCCGGTCTGGTTCCCATCCACGGCGGCACGATCGAGGCGCATATCGCGCGCAAGGGCGCGCGGCCGGTCGGCGACAGCGTGCGTCGCATTCAAGCGGCGGAGATCGCGAAGGGGTTTGGCGAGATCGCGACCTATCGTCGCTTCGGCGAAAATGTCGAAGCTTTGCGCGGCCGCCTGCTCGCGCTGCTGCGCGCCTATGCGCTGGCGGGAAAACGGTCTGGGCCTATGGCGCGCCGGCGAAGGGCGCGACGCTGCTCAACAGTTTCGCCATCGGCCCGGCGCTGATGAGCCAAGCCGTCGAGCGCAATCCGATGAAGATCGGGCTCGCTATACCCGGCGTGCGCATCCCCATCGTCGAGGAGTGCGCCGACCGCGCGCCCGACGCTTATCTCGTGCTGGCGTGGAACTTCATCGACGAGTTCCTCTGCAACCCCGCCAACAAGGCGTTCATGGCGGCCGGCGGCGAGTTCATCGCGCCCGTCCCCGAGGTGGGCGTGATCGGCGCTGCGGGCGCGCGGTCCGCGTGAGCGGCGCTCTTCCCCAGGCGGTCGTGGTGTTCGGCGCCAGCGGCTTCATCGGCCGCAACGTCGTCGAGGCGCTGCGCGGCCAGGTGGAGGTCATGATCGGCGTCAATGCTTCCGGCCGTCCCGTCGCAGGCTGCAACCAAACTTTCGGCGCCGACAAACTTGCCGGACTGCCCGCCCTGCCCTCCCACAGCGCGATCGTCGATGTCGCGGCCTTTTGCTATTTCGCGTCGAGCTTCGGCCAGCAGCAGGCCGAGATCCTGGCCGCCAACCAGCGGATTTCGGAGACCGTCTACCGGCTGGCGCGGAATCGCGGGATCGCCGAAGTCCGCACAGCGAGCAGTTGCGCCGTCTATCCCGCGAGCTGGGACGCGCTCGACGACGCGCGCCCGCTCGACCTCAACGACTGGCCGCATCCGGGCGAGGCCGCTTATGTTTGGTCGAAGCGCTGGGGCGAGATATCGGCCGAAATCCGCGGCGATCTCGACGCCGAGCGCGACTTCGCGTTCTCCGGCGACGTCGCCCGCGCCTTCGTCGAGTCGTTGCGTCTGCGCGGCGTGAACGCGGCGATCAACTGCGCCGTCGGCCGCACGACTACCGAGCGCCGTCTCGCCGAGGCGGCGATGGCGGCGGCGGGCAGACCGCGGCCGATCAAGCTCATCAGCCCGCCCACCGCGGCCAACGGCGGCGTCAAGGCGCGGCGCGCGACTGCCAACCACCTGCGCGAGGTCGTCCCCGCCCTGCCCCCGTTGCGCGGCCTCGACGAAGGTTTGCGAGCGACCCTGGACTGGTATCGCGATGCCCTACGGCGATAGCTTCACCATCGTCCTGGGCGCCGACGGTTTTCTCGGGCGCAATTTCGTCGAGTACTGGCGCGCCCCCGCTTGGCCGGTCCATGCCGTCGGCCGCGACGCCGGCGACTTGACGGACCCGGATGCCGCCGGCGCCGCCTTCGCCGCCGCGCCGCGCCGCGCGACGCCGGCTGGATCGTTCACGCCGCGACCAAACAACGCACCGGCGCCGTCCAGTGCGAGCTGCAGGGCGAATTGCTGTGCGACAACGCGCGCATTCTCAACGTGCTGGAAGCCTGGCGGCGCCATCAACCGCAGGCCAAGCTGATCTCGCTCGGTTCGTCCTGCGTCTATCCGGAATCGCCGCGGCCGATCCCCGAGAGCGCCTTCCGCAGCGGGCCGCCGCATCCTTCCGTGCGCGGCTACGCGCTGGCCAAGGAGATTCTCGCTGTCGGCTGCGAGACCTACCAATCGCGGTACGGCCTCCGTTGGCTGCACTGCATCCTGGCGACCCTCTACGGCCGGCACGCCCACTGCGAGCCAAACCGCAGCCACTTCATGGCGGCGCTGATCGCGCGCGCCGCGGCGGCCAAGCGGCCGGGGCCTCGGAGCTCGACGTCTGGGGCGATCCGGCGACCGTGCGGGATCTGCTCTACGTCACCGACCAGATCGAGGCTGTCATCGCTGCCGACCGGGCGTTCGAACACACTGTTCCCAATGTAACTTCCAACGCGCCGGTCAGCATCGGCGACTGCGCGCATGCGAACTTGGCCGCGCTGGACTGGGACGCCCGCATCGTCCACCCGCAAGGCGGCTTCCAGGGCGCCGGCTACAAGAGCCTGGAGTCGAGCCGCTTCCTCGCCGCCACGGGATGGGCGCCGAAGGTCGGGCTCGCAGACGGCGTGCGACGGACGCTTGATGCGGGGGCGCGACTCCGTTGATGATTGTCTCCAGCCCCCCCTGCGCGTCTCCTTCTTCGGCGACGGGACCGACTATCCCGACTATTTCCGCCGCCCGCGCGGCGGCGCGCTCGGCATGGCGATCGACAAATACGTCTACATCTTCGCGCTGCGGCTGCCTTCGGTGGTCGACTATCGCTATCGCGTTTCCTATTCGCGGATGGAGAGCGTGGCCGAGGTCGAGGCGATCCAGCATCCGGTGGTGCGCAGCGTCATCCTGCATCACAAGGTCGAGGGCGCGTTCGACATCTCGATCATGGCCGACCTGCCGGCGCGCAGCGGGCTCGGCTCGTCCTCGTCGTTCGCGGTGGGCTTCCTCAACCTTGTCGCGACGCTGCAAAAGCGTTGTCAGGCCAAGCTCGATCTCGCGCGCGACAGCTATGTCGAGCGCGAGTTGCTGCGAGAGAACGTCGGCGTGCAGGATCAGCATCACGCGGCGTTCGACGGGCTCAACCGGTTCGATTTCGAAAAGGAGCGCACGCGCATCACGCCGGTGCAGATGACGGCGCCCTGCCTTACCGCCCTCACCTCCTCGCTGTTCCTCATCTACACCGGCGTCACCCGCTTCGCCCCGGCGACGCTCGACGAAAACATGGAGCGAACCCGCAGCGACCGCGCCGATCGCGATCTCTCGCATTTGCTGACGTTCACCAGCCTGGCCGAGAGCGTGCTCGAGGGCGCCGATCCGGATTTCATGCTGGCCGAGTTCGGCGCCATGCTGCACGAGGACTGGGAGACCAAGAAGCGGCTGTCCTCGATGGTCAGCAATCCCGAGATCGACGAGCTCTACGCACACGCACGAGAAGCCGGGGCGCTGGGCCGCAAGCTTTGCGGCGCCGGGTCGGGCGGCCTCCTGCGGATGCTGGTTCCGCCCGGACGGCAGGCGCGTTTCCGCAGCGCCGAGCGCTCAGACACGGTCATTCCGGTCGGGCTCGATACGTTGGGGTCGACGATCCTGGCGGCGTGAGCGACTGTCTTGGGCGTCAAGGTCGATTTGCCGGCATGCAAACGACGCGGCCCTCTCAACTCAGGCATGGGCTGGCTCCGGTCTCCAGGGTTTGCCGTCGCGAACGATGGCGTTCAGCATCGTTAGCAGTTTGCGCGCCGGGCGAGCGCCGCGCCGCCCGCCAGGAACGCTCGCGTCCCATCGTCGCCGAGCTCGAACCGTCGCCGCGCGCCAAGCTGGCGCTCATCAGCAAGAAGGACAAGCTCGCCGAGGCGATCCGCTACGCATTGGCGCGCTGGGAAGGCCTCTGCCGCTTCCTGGACGACGGGCGGATCGAGATCGACTCCAACACGGTCGAGCGTTCAATCCGCCCGCTGGCTCTCAATCGCAGGAATGCGCTGTTCGCGGGTTCAGGCGGCGGGCCTGACAACTGGGCCGTTATCGCCACGCTGGCCGAGAACTGCAAACTGAGTGGTATCGAGCCCCACGCCTATTTCGTCGACGCGCTGACTCGGATCGTCAATAGCCACCTCAATAGCGCCATCGACGAACTGCTCCCCTGGGCCTACGCCAAATCCGAGCCCCTCAAGGCCGTGGCCTGAGAACATCGCTTACAATACGACTGTTCGGTTGGATTTTGATTGTTTCCTGCGACGGCCTGTCGAAGTTGGTTCCGTCGGCGGCATTTTTTCGACCAAATTCATTTCCGGTTTCTTTGTCGGATGGTCGACATTTTCACCCCCGAGCAAATGTCGCTTGCCGCTGATATCGCTTCTCCGGCCACAGTCGTTATGATGAACCGCAAGGATCGCCTCGCGCAAGCTATTTCCTATGTGAAGGCAGTTCTGACCGGACGCTGGCACAGTTATGAATGCAAACGCACGGCCCGGTCGGACATTCCGCTTCTCATGATTCAAGATACCTTGAAATGCTCAAGGCGAAAGAATTGCGGATGGCGTGTTTTCTTACCGATGCCCGAATCTCGTCATTGTCGATTATGACGAGCTTGTTGCGAATCCTGGGCATGGACTAGTGAGATAGCCCCCAACGCTTGAGTCCTGAAGGGGATTTCCGGCGGGCTGGCGGCGTGCGAGTCTGCGGCGTGCGAACCGGCGTTGCTCTCTTCGTCACTCAGGCCGACCTTGATCGGCTGCATGCTCTCGTCAAAGACCGGAACGCGGCGCAGAAGCATGTTTGGCTGGTGCAATTCGTGTTGCTCAGCGCCGAGGGCGTCGGCACGAACGCGATCATGCGCGAGACTGGCAAGGCGAAGACCTGCGTCTGGCGCTGGCGGAGCGCTTCGCCGCCTAGGGAGGTGAACCGCGGTTGCGCGAGAAGACGCGGCCCTCGTGCATCCCGAAACTTGCGCCCTCGGTCGCCGAGCGCGTCGTGGAACTGACGATGGAGCCGCCGCCGGGCGAGACGACGCACTGGACCAGCGCGGCGATGGCGAAGTCC